>TARA_R110002072_G_scaffold16048_1_pt1 | contig 69232 bp, 70 predicted proteins | sample TARA_R110002072 | Tara Oceans TARA_R110002072 (sample SAMEA4397118) | marine metagenome | biome: Polar Biome; feature: [SRF] surface water layer (ENVO:00010504); material: water (ENVO:00002006), including particulate matter (ENVO:01000060) such as... | depth 5 m | reverse complement strand
ATTATTACACGGCAGACGTAATTTCTTATAGTGATTATTACCCCTATGGGATGGTAATGCCTAATCGCTCTGAGTCAAGCGGGGACTATCGTTATGGGTTTGGTGGACACGAAAAGGATGATGAAATTAAAGGTCAAGGAAATCACTACTCATTTGGAGATTATGGATATGATCCAAGGATTGTTGTAAGATTTAATCTTGATCCAAAAGCAGCATTATTGCCTCACATTTCTCCTTATACAGTGTTTTTAGGTAGTCCTATTCGTGTTACTGATCCAGATGGGCAATTTCCGATAATAATTAACGGAAAGGTTCTTGATGATAAAGAGAGGGGTAGTACGAAATATTGGAACTCAAAAATATTAAAAACTATAGAGAAACAAACAGGATATAAACTTGGCAAATCAAACATAGGGAGTGCTAAGCGAGTTAGCCAGTTTTCTGGTGATTTTTATTTTGTTGATGGTGATCAAGGCACGTGGCCAAGTTCTCGTTATGGTGCTGGGATGGTTCAGGCTTGCTCTGATGCAGATGATATTTGGTCTAAGATGAAGGAAACAATGAAAGATGGTAAGATAACAGAACAATTACAGATAATCTCTCATAGTAGGGGGTCTGCATTTGCTGAGGGTTATATGGAGTCTTTAAGAGAACAGATAAAAATGAGAGCAGCAGACGAAGGAATTGAGTTTGCCTATGATGAAGGCTCGATACTTGAATATTCTGTTAACCTTGCTCCGCATCAATCTAATTATATAGATTATCAAAGTTCAGGCACTAAGAATGTTAATATTAGTCATACGGGTGATCCTCTTTCTGGTAATGATGCTACAGGTGATGTTATCAATGTTCATTCTATTGTAGATAAGGATATGGGGCCGATCGATCAACACTCTGTAGGTTCTTTTAATAGGGAATTAAAATTTGTATTGAACGTTCTTGAAACCAATAAAATCAAGTCAGATTTGAAGCAAACATTGAATAAGTGGTATGGTTATTATGATAACAACAGGTCAAATGGGGGTAAATCAAAGGTAGAGTAATGGAGGATAATTTAATATTGTATGGGACTTCACTTTTAGTTTTAGTACTTATTTTAGTTTTAAAACTGAATAAGAAGATAAAGCTAGTGAATGTATTAATATTTGCATTTTATACTGTTTATATGCATATAAAGTGGTTTTATTTTAGTGAACCAAGTGCGGCACTTGGTTATTGGTTCTATCTAATTTGCTTGAATGTCTTTCACTCAATATTACTACCTCTTCAACTATTAATCTTTAAGAGGTCAAATTAATCCGAGTTTCATTCCGGAATAAATAAGCTGCTATCAAATCTTTGATAGTGGCTTTTTCTTTTTCATCGAGTACCTCAAGGCGTGCACATTCCACGCATTCCGCAACAAAAGCGTTCCAACATTGAAACACTTCAACTAATTTTCTTTATTACCCTGTAATTTTGTTTAATTACCAACTTCTTAGTTTGCTTAACTCCAATTTCTGATTCTTCCCTATTGAGTTATAAAATTTGACATAATTTAAAGCTCGATGATCAATATATATATATTGATATTAGGGAAGTTAATCCATTCCTTTCATCTTCTTTTTCACAAAAGAAACTTCAGCTTTCAAAAACAGTACCTTTTCTTCTAAATCATTCTCCACACCCTATAAAAGGAATACAAGAATCATATGATTGATTGACTTTCACTCGATTTGTTTGCCCATTTTTTATTTGTTTTTTAAATTTATTTCTGTCTGGTATCTTGCCATTTAGTACTTCCATTGGAGTATAACCAAAATGATCTGAAGGATATCTGTGATAATTATATTCTTCAACAAATCTTTTTAAATCAGCATAATGAGCCATCTTATTTAGCGATATTAAACCTTTCATAAATTCTGACTTGTAAATTCGATGAGTAAATTCCGACATGCTATTTGAGAATGGAAAATCATCCGTTTGAGCTGTGATTTTACTAATAATGGGTGGAGCCTTAATCGTTCCTAACCATTCTAAGAATGAGCCTTTATTCTCTGGCCCACCATCTGAAAGAATATTGATGGGTAATTTTTTATCAAATAAGTTATACTTGTCAAAAACCTCTTGAAATAGAGCTGTAATGAAATCACTACCTGCTTTTCCATCAGTCGATTTGTAATGAAGAATTGCTTTAGAAAAATTATCTTTTATAAAGGCAACTTTTTGTATTCCATCCTCAAGTGTTGAGATATATGTAATATCAACATGTAACCATTCAAAAACTCTAGACGCTTTAAAACCAGTCTTTTTAATTTTTTTCTTTTTCCTTCTTGTTTCAGTAAACCCCAAATACTTAGCATAATTGTAGAATGTTGTTCTTCCACAACTAATAATTTTATCTGTCATCGCCTTGTAATAAATGGACAACTTATTTCTATTTTCATTTTTCTGGTCGTTGAAAAGGTTCTCTATCGTAATTACTTCCTCAACAGTTAACTGATTAGGAAATCGATTAAGACATCTATTAATAATACTTTTTGTGCAGTTTAATTTTTTCCGATGTCGATAATACCAATCTTTCGATACACCCAACAATCTGCAAATCTTATCAAGATTCACCCCTGAGTTGTACTTCATTCTATCAATTGAATCTACAATCCGGAGAGCGTTTTTCCTGAGAATTGATTTTTGTTGTTCAAACTCAGCTACTATTTCTTTATAACCATTACTCATGGAGCAAATAAATCTCGTTGCTTTGTATGCATACTTAGAAGAATAAATTTCCTTTACCTGATCAAATTTATCGATATAGTCTTCAGCTAATTCATAACCATAGTAATTAGTATGATCAAAATGATTCCATCTCCAGCGAGTATTTCTTGGGATTTCATTTATCTGAAGGTGATCAAGCATACCACTTGTGTACATAAGAATTATTAATGGATGATACTTTCGTTTAGTGGAATGATTAGTATGCATTGTGGCTATATTTAAAACCACAAAAGTGTAAAATACTCTAACAATAAAAATAAAATCTGACTAAAAACTAATAAAGTCATATTCTCAAACGAAGAGAATTTAGGATAAGAAAATCAAAATATTTTCGCAATACTTGATAAATTAAGGAATGTTTTTGTTGAATATTGAGAATTAATTGAAACAAGCAAAAGATTAATTGGTTACAATACTTATAGTAATATAAATTCTTGATAAAGCTATTAAAAGTCCTTTTGATTCATTAAATTTGAATATAAACACATAAGGTAATATATGTAATAGTCACATATATTACAATTATGGGCAAGGTTCGGGCACTGCAAGGTTTAACTGATTGCATAAATAAACAGATAGGAATACAATATGGAAAAGAAAATATATAGGTGTCTTGTTGCTTCACCTGGTGACACAAAAACAGAACGTGAAAGTTGTGTTAAGGTATTTGAAGAATTAAACAAAGGCATTGGTGAGAGCTTTGGTTTTGTTATCGAAAAAAGAATGTGGGAACACAATACAAGACCAAGTTTCGGTGACTATAGTCAAGCTGTCGTTAGTGACCAATTAGGTGACGATTATGATGTGTTCATTGGAATCATGAACAATAAATTTGGAACTAAAACTGAAAAGGCTGGTTCGGGAACAGAGGAAGAATTTGACAATGCCTATAACAGAATTACAAAAAAAGACAAGGTTGAAATAATGTTTTATTTCAATGACGAACCAATAAAAAAAAGTGAAATAATCACTGAAGAAATAAGTAAGGTTAATGCATTCAAAAAGAAGATAGGTGATTTAGGAAGCTATCATTGGACTTATAATGGAGCAAACGATTTTGAAAACATATTCCGAACTCATCTAACTGATTTCTTTCTCAAACATTACCGAGTTAATAATTCAAATTCAACGAAACAAAATGTTCAAATCGAAGTATTAAGAGCCAAATTTCAAGAACGGCTAAATAATGCACTCCAAGCTTTTAGTTCACAACCAATTATTTGGGTTGATCCTATCGTTAGTAATTCGAATGAAATTTCTCAAAACGCAGATGAAAACTACACAAAACGAATTGACATCTCTGAAATTATTGGAACCCCTGAATCTGCTATAATCAATGCTCCGCCACAGTTTGGTCTAACTTGTTTGGCTCATCATATGGTATTGCAAGCTTGGGAGAAAGAAAATTTATTCCTTTACCTTGATTCGGACAACACCAAATCCCACAATATTCACAACGCTGTAATTCGTGAAGTCGAATCCCTTGGATATAAATTATCTGATGTTAAAGCAATAATCCTTGACTCTTGGAAAAGCTATGAATTGGATAGTCTCAAGAAACTAAAGAATTTATCAAGTTCTTATAAGGATATTCCAATAATAGTGATGCACACAATCGAAGATGCTAAATTTTTAAAAGAACCGCATGATATTAAAATTGAAAGAGACTTTAAACCTCTCTTTTTGTTAGCCCTACCAAGAACCCAAATTAGACAAGTTGTATCCGAATACAATAAAGTAAAAGAGATAGGAATAGAGGACAAAGTATTGAATAAGGTAATTAAGGACTTGGAAGTATTGAATATCCACAGAACTCCAATGAATTGTTTAACTCTTTTAAAAGTTGCGGAAAAATATTTTGACGAAAGCCCAATTAATAGAACTGATATGATTGAAAAAGTCTTATTTGTTCTATTCAATATGGATGGAATACCACGATACCGGACCAAACCAGATTTAAAAGATTGTGAATTTGTTCTTGGTAGATATTGTGAAAAATTAATTCGAAATGAGAAATACAATTTTACCCGGGATGAATTTCTAAAAGAAATAAAAACCTATTGTCAAGAGAAACTCATAGACTTAGAAGTGGATGTTGTTTTTGATGTTCTATTCTTGAATCATATTATTGTTAAGCAAGAATTTGATTACGGTTTTAGGTCATCATATTGGATTTACTACTTCGCAGCGAGAAGGATGCACAATGATGAAGATTTTGCGAAATACATTTTTTCAACTAAAAAATATTTTTCATTTCCTGAGATTATTGAATTCTATACGGGCATTGATAGAAATAAGCTTGATGCATTAGAAACATTGACAAAAGATATAAGGGAAACTTGCGATGTAGTAAATTCAAAAGTAAGATTAGCTGGTGACATGAATATCTTCTCAGCTATTCGTTGGCAGCCGACAGAAGAACAAATTAAAACCGCTCAAACCCAGTTAAGTGAAAATGTATTAAACTCTGGTTTGCCTGAGAACATTAAAGACCAACATGCTGATAGAAGTTATAATCAAATAAAGCCTTTTAATCAAAGTATTCAAGCGTTTTTCGCTGAATACTCACTTCATAATTTAATGCAAAATATTAGAGCATCATCAAGAGCTTTAAGAAATAGCGATTATGTAAAACCCGAGGCAAAAAGAGAAATGTTGACCGAAATTTTAAGAAGTTGGGAACAAATTTCCAATGTTTTGCTTGCATTGACACCAATACTTGCAGAAAAAGGCCGAGCCGGGTTTGATGGTCATAGCTTCACTCTACAAGGTGATTTTGGCGACAGTTATGAAACAAGATTAAACCGGATTATTCAGGTCAATATGACAAATGTTGTTGGCTTTTTTAAAGATGACATTTATTCAAGTAAAATTGCTCCTCTTTTATACGAGCACTTTAACAATGAAACGAATCCAAATAAAAAACATCAACTAGCTTTACTATTAATTTTCTGCCGACCAAGAGAATGGAGAAAACAGATACAGGATTATATTGTTTCACTTCAAAAAAATTCTTTCTATCTCTATGACACACATAATGCACTATTGGCAAAATACAATTTTGATTTTACCACGGAAGAAGAACGCAGAGAAATAAAATTACTTGCAAAGATGTGTTTTGCAAAACATGAATTCGGTTCTAAAAATCCAACTCCCAAAGAATTAGCAAAAGTTATTCTTCCTAAGCCTAAATCGAATGATGGAAATGAAGCGAAAAAATAGCCCAGCCCATAACACTAGTAACCGTTGCTCAACCCTCTAATTAAACAAAAACATACTTCATTTAAGGCGATTTAAGCCCTCTTCAATATTGGTAGATTAACATTTTCTCTAAAACGCAGGTTCCTTACACTTCATCTTTTGACCTACTATTAGTCCAAAAAACAAAAGCAAAGAAGTTTTCACTTCTTCCGTTTTACTTTTTGCTTTTTTCTGTATAAATTTCAGGTATTTTTTCAAGTTATAAGCTGTTGCTGCCATGTTCATCACTTTGTGGGCTTGTTTAATCCCAATAGTGTTCACTTTTCGCATACCAAAGAATTGAGTCAGTGAACCAAAAGCAGGCTCTACCGTTGAACTTCTTAAAAACTTGAAGCGTTTACCTTTATTGGTTTTTAGTCTCGCTATTGCTCTGTCATATTCCTCTTTATAATAGGTGATATTGAAACGTTTTTCATGTGCTTTTCCAATACACTTCGTTTTGATTGGCCAATCTCTACAATCCTTTCTTACAGTTGCGTATTGTCGCTTTTTTAGGTTTTTTTCAAAAAAAGTCTTTTTATACTTTGCGTGTTTTCCCTGACTGCACTCCCAGTAATTACCCTCTTTATGATAAAACAATCCCGTGGGACCGCCCTTGTATTTTCCATGTGGAGGAATGTAACTTTGTAAGCCTTGCTCTTCAAAAAACGCATAATTGTCTCCACTATTATAGCCTGCATCAGCAAGTACATTATGCATTAAAAATCATAGCTGATCCTACGGGCAGCGACGCCGGAAGTAAATAAAGGCAGTGATATTTTTTAAATTAATGAATTACATATTCAACAACAATTACATCCTAAACGATTTATAAAATAAAATTTAGGTGCCGGTTTACTGCTTTTTCCGACGTAATGTGTCGTATTCAGAAGTTTCCCGACGGGTGCAGTCGTATTCCGGCGTATTCCGGCGTAATACGTGGTTGATTTAATGAAGATTTTACTTTTGAGTTTGGATTTGTAATTTTAAATGATTGATCATTTGGGGTGAGATTTGAGCGATGCAGTATTATTTCTTTAATCAAACTCGGTAATTGTTTCTCCGTCTTTTATACCATGTTCTAATAATGAAAATAAAATAGTGCTCGCTATTGTTTTGATAATTGAACGACGAAGCCTACAGCAATCGTTTTAATATGACCATAGCCGTCTCTGAGAACGACTATGGCGTATACTTTTGACCTCCGTATATTGAGTCAACGCTCAGCACGACACCCTGTGTTACCCTATAAAGTAAGGCGTCAAGTTACATTACTTGGAGATCTGTTTTAATCAAATGATAGAACATGTTGATAGTTTCTTTCTTTTGATGCTTCAGTGCATAAACGCTAGAGAACACCCCTTATTACATGGAATTGTGGAATGGAATAGCGTAGTAGTGAGTGCATAAAATTGTTAGAGCAACTAACTAAAGATTGTTTTTATTTGTCTTAATTTGATTGTATTTATTAATGCTAATATATGAGTAAACACAATTAAAGTACAAGTTGAGTCGCGCTGTGCTAAACTTTTCTGTAGGCTAATTAAAAGAGCACAAAACAGACTATTAAGATCTTTCTATTTCCGCTTGTCGGAGCTTATAAAAATAATAAATAACTCCTAATACAAATGCACCTATCAGGATGCAAGCAATAATTTGATTTGGTGTGATTCCACTCTTAACCCCTGTTTTTATTTTCATTGTTGAAACAGGAACAGTAGGCAGCTGAACCTGGACCTTTGGTAAAGGGAGTGTATGAATTGGCACTTCTTTAATTATTGATTTCAAAGTCTCCTTAAAAACTGTCTCAGTAACTGAAATTGGTGTGATCATTGCTTTTTGATTTTAACTTTAATAATTTCATTTTCTTTGAATACATGGTACATGTAGTTGTAGGTAAGTACATATCTGACACCAGACTCTTCGCATTCACCATGAGTAAAAGCATCATTTAATCCTTCAGCTAATATTGACTCCCAATTACATATGGCAATTCCGTCTTCACTGAAATCAACGTATTTTTTACAAACACGATCATTTTTTCTATGTATTTTTTGAATTAATATTTGATTCTTTTGCTTCGGCTTCCTCACATTGTGATAATAACCAAAATCTCCATGTTTCTTATTAACATAAACATGACTTATACTTCTTGGTTGAAACGTATTGCCACATCCACATTTACAGATTCTAGGTGCGATTGGATTTGGATCAACGTTTTCTAAATCGGTAAGTATATAGTTTTCTTCTTTCATGATGCTTTATTAAATGATTCTTTTTTTATTACATATTTAGCAATATCTGATATCCAGACCATGATAGATGATGGTTTGGAATGACAAATTTCACCTGTTTTACACTTTCGATAAAATGTAATTTCAGAGCATCTTAACAATAAACAAGTTTGGGGTACAGTGAGCCACATATCCTCTGGTTTCTTTTTTTCCTGAGGAATTTTCAAATGATCTATCCAGGCTTTCAACTGAATGTCCATAAGTGATAATTCACTAACTTTCATAACTCTAATAATTAAGCGCGCGACTAAATTACAAATTATGAATGCAAATACAAAACTTTTTACTAAATATCTTTAATTAATTCGTCTATAAACAAAATAACACTCGTATGCTGGGCAGGAATACCTTCAGTATTATTCAAGAAATTTGTAAATCTCTGACGTAATTCTTCGAATTGCCAATCATGCACAAGAGTGTACTCATCAAAATTGTCTTGATTCATTGAGAATTGATTTAAATAATTGAGAACAACTCTTTTGTCAATATTGTGAGATAATTCAAGTTTGTTTAATTTGTTAACAGAATTTCCACGATGTTCAAATTCTGAACCATAGAAAAAATCATCCATTATTCTGTCTCGTTGATTTCGAATTTGTTCTTCAAGCCATATTGTAATTGAAGTGCATCTCTTTGTATATAAACTCTTGAACAGATCAATATTTAGAAAGCCATTTATTGTTGAGTCTTTAATACACTGATCAACAATGCTTACATCTTTTGAGAAAAACACATTACTTGGGCTATTGATTTGTTCAAATTCTTCTTCCCTAAACTTTCTTCTTAAAATTCGACTTTTGATTTTGAATGTCTGCCTATTAACAGTAAACATAAAGTAAACGGAATAGAGGTTTAGTCCTAGAACATTTTGTTTTCCTTTTAATTTTGTATTTAAATAGTGTCTCATTTCTAACTGTCAAAATTATATTTTCCAATCCACTTTACCAAGACTTTCATCAATCATATCATTACTCATGTTTATATATATCATTGTTGTCTTAATATCTGAGTGTTGCATCAAGGATTGAAGTGTAGGTAAAGGAATTTTAGTTGCCATTAATGTTCCAAAGGTATGGCGCCCCATATGGAAGGTCACTTTCTTTCTAATTCCTGCTTGAAATGCAATTGCTTTGAGCTGTCTGTTGATCTTAGATTCAGGAAGTTTTGGGAAGACTAATTCTTCTTTACCATTATAGTATCTGTCTAGTATTCGTTCAGGTTTACTTAACTGATAACCGTCAACGAACAAGGATCTAAGAGGAAGGTAAGCCATCTTTCTTACTTTAAAAGTCTTGAATTCAAGTCTCCAACCTACATTTGTCATTTTGCAATAAGATGTCTTTAACCGAATTACATCTGAAATCCTTAAACCTGTATAACATGCAAATAGAAACATATCCCTTACAATTTCGTTTTCGGAATTTCTGTCATAGACTAAGTTTTCAAAGGAAGCGACTTCGTTCATTGAAAGAGCTTCTCTTTTTGTAACTTCTCTTTCAACTTTAAAATTGCGATAAGGATAATCATTTTGTGAAAGTAGGCTGTATTTAATTGCAAGATTCATAAAACGCTTTAAGTTTTTGTGAAGCTTACCAATAGTATTAATAGAATACTCTTTACTTCTTAAATGATTATCAAAATCAACAATATATTTGTAGTCAACATCTTGTATTCGAGTATTAGGATTGAATTCAATGATTTTGTTTCGAGTATTTAGTAAATCCATTTTTGTTTTACTTTTAATGCGAAGATCTTTCTCTATTTCTTTAGTCATAAAATCAGAAAGTGAATTTGATTCCTCGTGTTTCATCAAAATCAATATTTCATCAACACTATATTCTTTATCAATCAACTTGGCTTTACGAAGAATTGATTCCAATCTTTGGATAGTGTCATAAAGGATCATATTGAATTCATCTGCTCTAGAATTATCATAAGAAATCTTTGATGATTTTTCATCCCAATCTTTTGGTGCAATATTTATATCTGTCGAAAGATATTTTCTTGTCTTGCTACCATAAATTTCAATTTGTACTAATGCTGTCCCGTCTGGTTTTAACTTCTTTTTTCGATTAAAATGGATTCTATATTTTATCATGCCTATTAGTTTTCGCTACCGCAATTAAGCGGGTAGCGAGGTGGTAGCCAAATAGTTGATATGTATTGATTAAAATTGATAGCAATTGATAAGAATTGAAACAAATCAACCTGCTGAAATAGTAATAAATAAGAGGGTTTTGATAAAAATTGATTACTGGAGATAAAAAAAGCCACCTTTTGAAAAAGGCGGCTTTTGTTGTCCCACTAGGGCTCGAACCTAGACTCTTCTATACCAAAAACAGACGTGTTGCCAGTTACACCATGGGACAATTGCGATGGCAAAGATAGTAAGAAATTTCTTTCACAAGCAAATTGAGAATAAAAAAAAGTGAATTTTTTTCTCTAAATACAATCAAATTCTACATTTTAGGAAAAATTCACTTTTGATTCATCCTAAGCTTGCAAGATATTGTTATTTTCGCATTGCTTAAACATTTGGAAGTAATTTCAAAAAGCACGTTAAACGAAATAACACTACATGAATTATAGAAAGATAAACCAGTACCTTGGTTGGTTCGTATTTTTAATAGCAACAGTCGTATTTTTTATCACGATTGAAGACACAGTGAGTCTGTGGGACTGCGGAGAGTATATTACCGCTGCATATAAATTAGAAGTAGGTCACCCTCCAGGCGCTCCTTTGTTTATGGTCTTAGGAAGATTGTTTTCTTTCTTCGCGGAACCTGAAAATGTAGCCATTTGGATCAACAGACTTTCGGCGATTTGTAGTTCAACTACCATTTTGTTTATGTTCTGGACATTGACAATGTTTGTGAAAAAAATTGCACTGAAAGGAAAAACAGAACTTTCATTAGGAGATAAAATAGCCATTTTTGGTAGCGCTCTAGTAGGTTCTTTAGCTTACACTTTTTCTGAATCATTCTGGTTCTCGGCAGTAGAGGGCGAGGTATATGCAATGTCATCTTTGTTCACAGCAGCCATATTTTGGGCGATCATGAAATGGGACGAAGAAATGATGGAAATAAAAGGAGGGTTAATTCCACAAGGTTATTCTCCAGATAGATGGTTACTCTTAATCATGTTCTTATTAGGTCTAGCAATTGGAGTCCACCTCTTAGGTATTCTTGTCGTGCCTGCAATAGCTTATGTAATTTACTTTAGATATGAAAAAACAGTAAGTGTTGGTAAATTTTTAGGAGTAGGAGTTTTATCTTTAATCGTTCTAGGGTTTATTCAAGTTGGTGTGATATCAGGCTCTATTTCTATTGCATCAATGTTTGAAGTGAGCTTTGTTAAATCACTAGGCTTGCCTTTCTTTTCGGGAACAATTTTCTTCTTTTTAATACTTATAGCTGGTGCGTTTTTTCTTATCCGTTATGCTAGGAAGAACAATTTTAAGATTCTTTACTCTGCAACAATGGGACTGTTGCTATTGCTTATTGGTTATGGTTCGTTCGCAGTGATTGTGATTCGCTCTAATGCCAATACTCCTTTGGATGAGAATGATCCAGAAAATTTAGTTACACTTCAATCATACCTGAAACGTGAACAATACGGTTCTGCGCCAATATTAACTGGTGGTTTTTGGAACTCTAAAGAGAATCCAAGAGAAGAATGGAAGGATTTATCTCCATTCTATTTACGTCGTTTTGTGGTTACAAAGAATGATGCAGTTGTGAAAGCATTTGAAGACGAATCAAGAGCCAAGGAATTTGCCAAAACAGTTTCAGGATCAGAAGTTTTTGAAGATTATTTCGAGTCAAACGCAAGTACACGTAAGAATGCTCAAGCGACTTTTGCTCAGACCACCTTTTTTCCAAGAATGTACATGAATAATGATCCTAGGAGAATTGAAGGGTACAAGGCTTGGTCTGGTTATGATGCAAATGACGATGCGGATACCGAAAAAGGAAAAGACGGTAATCGCCTTCCAACTTTTGGTGAAAACATGACATTTTTTACGAAATATCAAGTTAACTGGATGTACTGGCGTTACTTTATGTGGAATTTTTCAGGACGTCAAAATGACATTCAAAATACAGGGGGCGGAGCTGTCCGTGGAAATTGGATTACAGGATTTTCCGCTATTGATAATGCTCGTTTGGGAACTAACGACAATGCGGAGCCCTATTTTACTTCAGAAAACCCCTCAAACAATCGTTTTTACTTGTTGCCTTTGATTCTTGGAATCATTGGATTGATATTCCATTTCTACAAAGCACCGAAAGATGCATTCGTCATTATGGTTGTATTCTTATTGACAGGTCTTGCCATTATCATCTACCTAAATCCTAAACCTTTTGAACCAAGAGAGCGTGATTATGCGTATGCAGGTTCGTTTTACTTCTTTGCGATGTGGATAGGTATTGGTGTTTATGCATTGTATGAGGCATTCAAGAGTTTCGCGAAGAGTGAGTATGTGAAAATTGCAGGAATAGCGGGCGCAGGTTTACTGCTTGCACTAATAATGGATATAGGTTCTGAGGTTTCCATGCCAACGACTATTTCTTGGCTAATTATATGTGCAATAGGTGCTGGGGCTCTTGCTTTAATGACTGGACTTAAAAAAGTGCTTGGTCAAGAAAAACAAGGGGCAATGGTTGCAGTGATTCTAGGCTTGTTTATTCCAGTAATCATGGGAATGCAAGGTTGGGATGACCACGATAGAAGTCTCAAAACTTCCGCTCATGATTTAGCATTTAACTACTTAAAATCAAATGGCACGAATGGAATATTGTTTACCAATGGTGACAATGACACTTTCCCATTATGGTATATGCAAGAAGTAGAAGGTAAGAGAACAGACGTTCGTGTTTGTAATCTATCCTTGATGCAAACAGATTGGTACACGAACCAAATGAAGTTAAAAACGTATGAATCAGATCCTTTACCTATCAAATTTACCGAAGATCAAATTTTGATGTACGCTGGAAAAACAGATCAGGTTTTATTTTCTGACTTGTTTGAGTTGTTCTATTTAAAAGCAAAACCAGAAGTAATTAAGAAAGTGATAGAGATACGTGTTAAAGCGAATCCTTCAGAAATGCAGCAAGCAGTTAATGTGTTAACAATGCAAGGTGCGAATTTGCTTAATTATGCTTCTACAACCGACTCTCGAGTAACTGGAAGACTAAACAAAATTAAGGCTGTCATGGCAGCTCCTCTATCAGCTGAAAATGTTGAGGGTCAGATTTTCAACAAAATGAAGGCAGGTTTAGACGTATTAAGTGCTTCTCAAGGTAAAATGATTAAAATGCCTGAAGATAAGTTGCGTGAATTACAGAATGTATTGATGGAATTTGAAAAGTCATGGAGCTACACAACATTGCTTGACGCTATGGAATTCACTAGAAATGATGATAATCTTGTTGATTTTGGACAAGGTCAAATGGTTCGTGTTTTTCCTAGTTCAGGGTTCATTCTGCCAGTTAATGTTGACAATGCAATCGCGTCTGAGGTAATCAATGAGACCCAAAGAGATAATTGCAATAAAGAACTTCGATTTGAATTTACCAAGAGATATTTAACTCGTGAACAAGTAATGATGTTAGACATTCTCGCGAATAATGACTGGAAACGAAGTATTGGCTTCTCATCTCCAGGTGGCTCCGATGTTTCTCTAGCATTATATAGAAAAGGTCATATCAAGCAAAATGGGATGGTATTTGAACTAAGTCCATTAAAAGATCCAAACGCTCGTTTCAATTCTGAAAAGATGTACAAGAATTTAATGGAGAATTATACCTATGGACAAATGGACAACCCAACAGTTCTAACTGACTATTACGCACGTCGTCATACAAGTCAATACAGGTTGCATTTTCTTTCATTGGCAGAAGATTATTTAGTTAGAGGAATGAGAGCGGAAGAAAGCAATAAACAACGAGAAATGTATGCGGATGCAGCATCAAATGTTGTTGGTATTCCAGAAGAAGTTTCAAAGGAAGAAATCGCTTCTTACTTTGAGAAGGCAAAGAAACTACTGCATCGATCGCTTGACGTTATGCCAGCAACAATTGTTATAGATTATGGAGAGCCAACAGGATCCCCTAGAGACAACTACACCATTAACGGGAAATCATTGTCTGCGTTTTCTGACGGTATATTACATGACTACGTCCGTGTTTTATATGCAATTGGCGATAAGAAAAAGGCAGAAGAGTTAGGTGAAATTGTGGCGACTCAATTGGAGTCCATTCTTTCTTATTATGATAAAGGGAATGTAGCTATTACTGCAAAATCTGAAAATACAAAACATTTATACGCGGCGTTAAGTTCCTATTTCAAATTAACTTCAGCTGTTAATGATGAAGAATTAGGTGATCCAAATAGCGCTCTGGCAAAAAGAACGAAAGAGAAAATAGCTTACATTTATGCCACAATGTTTCCATCTATGTTTGATAGATTAGAAGAATTGGCAAATGAGAATGGTGAAAGTATTCGTCGTGGTTCGAGTGCCGGAATATACGCTAATCGCTTGTTTGCATTGCAAGATTATTCTGAAGCAATGGCAGCTAGTTTTGGATTGGTGGATGGAAATAACGAAGCAAGTCCGCTTGGTGAGGCTCCTAGTTTAGAAGAGTTGATGAAAATGTCACCTACAAAAGATTCTATCGAAAAATAATCAATGATTCGTTTTTTTAAAACCCCAATCTTGCATCGGTTCATTTTCTACCGAAGAGTTTGGGGTTTTTCAAATACAAGAGCTGTTTTTTTAACTTTCGATGACGGTCCATCGGAAGACTTAACGCAATGGATTTTAGATTTTTTGAAAAAGGAAGAAATAAAAGCTACTTTTTTCTGTGTTGGTGAAAACGTACAAAAGCATCCTGAATTATTGGAAAGAATTAAAATTGATGGACATGCCATTGGGAACCATACAATGGGACATGAAAATGGACTAAAAACATCTAAGAAAAGATATTTGGCCTCTATAGAAGAAGCGAATACTGTCGTTAATTCTAATCTCTTTCGACCACCTTATGGTAGAATGTGGTTCAGTTATTCTAAAGCAATTCGTAAAAAATATCAGATTATAATGTGGTCTTGGCTATCTTATGATTTTGCAACTTCTTTATCAACAGGTTCAATTCTCCAAAAAGCAAAAAAACAAATAAAAGGAGGCGACATCATTGTTCTTCACGACAATCCTAAAGTTAAGGATCGTTTAAAAGAGTTGTTGCCAGAATTAATCAGGATAATTCGCGAGAAAGAGCTGAATTTTGATGTCATCCGCAAATAGAAGATAAAATGGTCATCGAGCGTAGCCGAGATGACGATTTTATCTTCTATTTTTTCTTATAGACAGGCACAGTTGAGCAGGGTTCCCCATACATAATGCTTTTGGCAACTGGCTGTAAAAAACGAAGCAATTCCACCATCGCAAATTCAGGGCAAGTTATATCAGAGCAACCTTTAATAATGACCCTTCCATTTTGGTATTTTTCAATATCATCAGAAAGAATGTTTGTACGAACCAGTTCTTTCTCTAGATCAAGTTGGTCTCCAATAACATAGTTTTTTGTATGTTCTTGTAATTTCGATGCGATAAGCATAAATGCCCAAGTAGGTACTATTGCATCTTCACTACAATGAATAAATACAGCTTTATTATTGTACTGCGTCCAATTATGTGTTTCAACCCAAACTCTAAATTCTTTTTCTTTTAGCACTAATCTTTGCCAGAGTATATCTGCAATGTCTATCGATTCAATGGCGATTTCCGGCTTGTAATCAGCAAGACTTATGGAAATTAATCCACTTTCTTTGATACGATTTACTATTTCTGTCATGTAGTAAAGATATCGTTTTATTAGAATAGCGCAATAGTTAATGACAAGATGACAGAAAAATAAGTCAGGCATAATCCTTGACAGCTAGAATACAATGTCAAGAAACAATCAATTCGGTTCTGCCTTTGAGGCAATAGTATATCCATTGCTTCTGGTTGTATTAATGTGGTTAGTGTTTTGGGCGGATCATCTCTTTGCAGAGATTGATTTCTATAAATTCGGAATTAAACCAAATGTGATGAGCAGTATAAAGGGAATATTTCTGATGCCACTCATTCATGCAAAAAATGAAATAGGTCATATAGTCAATAATTCTCCTCCTACATTTATTTTATTGGCAGCTATCATTTTTTATTATCGAGAAATTGCATTTAAAATTTTTGCCTTTTCATGGTTAATGACCGGGGTTGGAGTTTGGGTATTTGCGGCAAATAATAATTCGTTTCACATCGGTATGAGTGGTGTCGTTTATGCAATGGCAGCATTCTTATTTACTTCAGGAGTTATTCGGAAATACAAACCGTTGCAGGCTATTTCTTTATTTGTTGCGTTTATCTATGGTGGAATGGTATGGGGCGTCTTTCCTATAAAAGAGCAAGTATCCTGGGAAGGTCACCTTGCGGGAATGCTTACAGGTGTCATTTTAGCAATAATTTTCAGAAAAAAGGGACCGCAAGCGCCAAAATTCATGTATGAAATTGAGAAGGAACTAGGAATTGATCCTCCGGACCTCGAAGGAGAATACAATGAACATCTTAGAATTGAAAAAGAACGTCTAGCTGAAATAGAAAGGATGAAGCAGGAACAAAAAAATCAAGAAGAGTCGATTCGTATCATTTATAATTACAAGGAAAGTCCAAAAGATGAAGAATAATCTAAAAAAAGTAGAACTTTTCCATTAACAGCCTTGTTACACTATCAAATACTTCTTCATTATTCGACGACTCAATAGACTCATTGCACATCTGCTCTAAATCGATCCACTATTATACCTGTGTTTTTTGAACTTTCTTTCAAGGATAGATCTCCAAAATCAACGCAAAAATATTCTCCTGTCCTTATTGAAATTGTTTGGTCAGTGAAATAGTTTAGCAGATCAGAAATCCCAAAATTGTGCCCAATAATAACAATTTCAGTACCGACCGATTGTTCCCATAATTGGTCCAGTATTTCTTCCTTACTGCACAAATATAGATCCAAGCGATAGAGAACATTGCTAAACTGTGAATTCTTTGAAATTATTTCAAAAGTTTCTTTGGTTCTATTTGCATCGCTGCACCAAACATCTGTTCTATCAATTTTTCCGCTTAAATAGTTCGATAGCTCTTCTACCTGTCTTTTCCCTTTTAGCGTCAGATTTCTATCTATATCCAAACTTTTTTTAGAATCACTGGCTTGTGCATGTCTTATAAGATGTAGCTTCATTTCAATTATTTTACTTTTCTTCCCAACCTTTTTTCGTTTTGCTTCGTTTTTTAGGTAAGAGCATAATTACAAAAGTAAAATGAAGCGGTAGAAAAAGTAAGAAAGTCGATAATAAAGTGTAAATTACGTTAAATATTGAAAGTAAGGCCATTAAAAAAATCAATGGACATCACTCCTGAAATAATTAAGTCATGCATTCGTGATGATCGCAAGGCAATCAACCTCCTATATGAGTATTGTTTCAGGATACTTATGCCCGTATGTTTTCGCTATAATAACAACGAAGAAGATGCGCGCTCAGCTTACAATGTCGGCTTCATAAAAATTTTAAAAGGACTGCCCAAATTGGATGAAAATGCCAATTTTAATGCTTGGTCGAGACGAATCATGGTTAACTCCTTGATTGATGAGTACAGAAAGAATAAGAAATACAACGAAAGGATACAGAAAAGTGATAGTGAGTCAGAGTTGGATTATTATTCTGCTGGAACTGAAAATGAAGCTGAAAGTAACATGGGGTTGGAAAATATCATGGAACTTGTAAAAGAATTGCCAGAAATGACGGGATGTGTATTTAACCTCTATGTTATTGACGGCTACTCGCACAAAGAAATTGCAGAGCAACTTGAAATGTCGGAAGGAACTTCTAAATGGCATCTATCAACAGCTAGAAAAATGTTAAGAGAGAAATTGGAAAGATTAGAAAACCAGAATCAACGTATGGTAATATGAGTTGGACAGATAAAGAAATAGACAAGTTATTTACAGATAACGCAAGTAATGCTTCTTTCGAGTATAAAGATGCTTACTGGAAAGAAATGGAGGCTATGCTACCCCCCAAAAAAAATGGTGGGATTCTATGGTTAGTTGCGCCATTATTATTTTTGACTCTGCTTGCATTTGCACCTGTCATCAATGGTCGTGATGACAGCGGAAAGAAAAATTCACTGATTACAAAAAATGAAAATTCTCTAAATAGAGAATTACAGCACAAGACGATTGAAAATAGTGATTCAGATAATGCGAGTATCAAGCCATCCATAGAACAAAAGAAAAAAAGTAAATTGGAGAATGGATTAGCTGATACTTCTACAGAGAAAAATAAAACATACAACAATCATTCTATAAATAAAGATTCTAGAGTAAATCACTACACAGGAGGCAAAGTGGCTACTAAAAAAATGGAAAACACAGTTAGGCCATTATCAAAAAAGTCAACTAATTATCAAAACCATAAGAGGAATGATAATATAAACAACCTAATTGATGACCGTAAAACATCTAACTCCAGCACAGTGAATTCTAAAAAAAACAGATTGTACAAAACGGATAATTCAAATAATACTGAAACAACTATAGAACCTATTAATAATCTTTCAACATTAAAAACTGAGCCTATAGCATCCTTACAAAACAAAGAATTAGCTGATTTAATACAAAATTTACAAATGCCTACTCGCACTTCTTTCTTTGCTCAAGCATTGGGAGGTTTGTCACAATCGATGATTACTCCATCTGATAGGCTTTCTTACTCAACTGGACTTGGAATCGGGGCAAACTTTAATAAAGGTCGTTTTGTTTTCACAACAGGAATAAATGGAGTATGGTCTGTTTACGACGATTTAGTTTTGAGCAGACAGGCGAAAGTGTATGATTTTGGTTCTGACATCTTCAACTACGAGTTGAAATTCAAAGAAATATATTCTATTGAAGCCAACTTATCCGTGGGGTATAAATTTGGTAATAGCACGTTGAGTATAGGTGTTAGACCTTCCTATATTGTTGGAACTAAAGTGAGCTACCGTACGGATGAATTAGAAGACATCTTAGCTACTGAAAATTATTACGGTTATTCTGAAGGAATAAATAAACTAGGACTAAAACCGATGTTGGGTTATTCTTTTGACTTTAAAAGAGGGCTTACAATTGGATTAAATATTGGTACGCAAACGATTCCTTTATTGGATGCTGTGTTCATAAATGGAGATAATAACAAGTTCCCTTTAGACGCCCAATTGTATTTAAGAAAATCAATAAAATTTAGAAAATAAATGAAAACAATTATTAAATTTTTTCTGATAGTTGCATTGGGAACATTAATTCTCTCTTCATGCACCAAAAAGAAAATTACATTACCAGAATCCAATGATCCTATCTTTACAGCTGAAGGAGCGTTCGGTAGTGAGGCCTTTTCACTTATAGCAGGAGATGACAATGCTTATATGTACACTATGACAAGCAATGTTTATGGTGTAGAAGTTGTTACTGGACAATTGTCAAATGATAATTTTGCTTTAGAATTGGGAATTTACGACGGTCAGATTGACAAAGTGACTGCCGAGTTTGAAAATGGGATGTCTCTTTCTCCTACTTTTTCTGAAAGAATGACGTCTCCAATTACTACTTTAAGTGCCAATTATTTTTCGAATAATCTTTATATTCAATCTATTGATTGGACTATTGACGGACAAAATTATGGACAAGGAAATATACCTATTATGAATCCAGGCATATTCAATGTGACAGCTGATATTTCTTATGTTGATGGAAGTAGTGCATCCTTAACGAACGACTTGATATTAGGATATGAACGCTCAGTAAATGAACGCTTGAATTATTTTGAGTACCCTGATACGACTGTTTCTGTGTGGGTTTCGGATGGCAATATTCCTGTGCAATCAGTGGAGTGGTATTTAAACGGTAACTTACTACCTCAAATGTCGGATAGTATTTTTATTCCAATTGCCGCTGATGTTAATTCAATAAGAGCGATAATTACTTATACAAATGGCGCTTCTCGAACAAAATCAATTTTGGTTGACAGTGCTCCGAATCATTCTCGTTCAGTAGAAGATTTTACTCTTTTTGAAGAGTCTTCTGTTAACGTTCTACAAGATTTTAACATTTTAGTGAAATTAACGTCTAATGGTATTACTTATGAGTCTGAATTGGCAGATAATAGCTCATCTACGGTTCAGATTAATTCTTTCGTTTACTATTCGTTAAACTCCGCGGGAAACAAGGTTTATAAGGTTGATGCAGATATTTCTTGCAAAGTAAGATCAGTGATCGGTGCTACTGATATACCCTTAACTTTTTCTACTGTTTTTGGATTTGAGGTTAAATAACCCTACTTTGCATGCCGTTAAACATTACAACCATACAAATGAAACACTTTTACCTGATTATTCTATTTATTCCATTTTTTGGAAATTCACAAATAACTCTCTCTAATTCTGATTTTGCCGATGGGGGAGACATAACAGCAATGTCAACAGCCATTGACCCAACAATTGATTATACAACTACAGGCGCTAATCAAATTTGGGATTTTTCGAATTTAATACCGACAGGCCAAACGGTTAGAGATTATCAACTGCTTTCAGGAGCATCGTTTCTTGTTCAATTTGTTTTTGGCTCTTTTGCTTCTGCTGATTACCAGGCAACAAATTTTTTACCCTCAGATGCACTTCCACTGAGTCAGATTTCTACTTTCTTGCCGATAACTATTTCTGATGTGAACGCATACAGCAAAAACAGTGGTGACTCAATAACCTCAGTTGGGCTTTCTGTTGTGGTAGAAGGGAATGAAGTGCCTTTTGCTTCTGATACCATAGAAACGAAATATAAATTTCCTTTGAATTTTAATGATACATATTATTCTAGGGGTTATTCGAAGTTAGACATGAATCCTGTGTTCAATGGAGTATGGATTCAATACAGACAAAGAAATTCAATAGTAGATGGGTGGGGTAATATCACAACTCCATTTGGGAATTTTGATGTTCTTCGAATTGACCATTTTATTACTGAGCTAGATTCACTAATTTTTGAAATTCAAGGATTTCCAGTTGCCATTGAGCTTCCGATTCCTGATAGTCATGAATATGAGTGGATTGCTGTCGGTCAGAAAGAACCAATATTGCGAATCACGACTTCTATTATTCAAGGATTGGAAACAGTGACTGATATTGAATACAGAGATGTTAATTTAAGTGCTAGTATTGAGGAATTGAATAATAAATTATCTATTTATCCCAATCCAAGTAACAATCTGATAATGGTAGATAATATTGAGGGGGAATCTAGTTATTCTGTCTTTAGTATAGAGGGAAAGATTGTTTTAAAAGGTTCATTGTCTGTAGTTTCCAATAGCATTGATATCTCTAAACTAGAGAACGGAACCTATTCAATCGTTGTAATTAATGAAGGAACCAGCCTAATTAATTCTTTTGTCAAAAACTAAAGTGTAACTTTGTAGCTGAAAGGCAAATCAGTCTATCGCTTTATATTTATTATAAAGAGGAAAGTCTGGGCAGCAAAGAGTACTGTGCTTCTTAACGGGAAGGTGTGTTCTAGGACATAACAGAAAGTGCCACAGAAAGGTAAACTACCAAAAACGAAAGTTCTTGGAAAAGGTGAAAAGGTGAGGTAAGAGCTCACCGGGTTATTGGCAACAATAACTGCTTGGTAAACCTCACAGGCTGAAAGATCATGTAAACCTGGGCTTGAGAATTACTCGTTCAACTAGGTGGGTAGATTGATGGATTCCGTTAGTGATTTCGGAACTAGATAAATGATGGACTATGCAATTTATTTTGCAGATACAGGACCCGGCTTAAGATTTGCCTTTCTTTTTTTGCTAAACTTCACAGCTTCCTTAATAGTATTTTCAGGAGAAAAGGGTAGATAGGATGATCTACCAATAAACACAACCATTTCTTTTTTACCGTCAAGTGTGTACTTCAAATTTGTGTACTGCAAGCCAGCAAAAGACCTTGTCTTAACATTTTTAATACTTCTAAGAGAAGTAACTTTAGATTTTTTACCTAAAGAATTTAAAATTAATGTATCTCCTTTTATGATGGTTTCCTTTATTTTTTTAATACAAAACGAATAAAATCCAAGACTTAATAATACAACGATACTAGAAATGATAAGCTTGGAAAATGTCAATCGAGAAGAAAATAAGTAAATCACGGTTAAACTTAAAATCAACAACAATAATAATTGAAGCGCTAAATTAAAATTCTTAGAATAGTTCTTTGGTAATATGGCTACACGTTGCCTATTTAATAGTTTAAATATAAGTTTACGTCTTTCGTGCATGGAATAAATAGTTAGACAAGTGTACGAATTATTCTGTTTAAATGCAATTCTAAACCGATTAATCATTCTATTCTCTGCAAAACTCGATCTATAGTTTGATAGTAGTGCATAAGTTTATCAGGCCATTCTTTGTACCTTCTGAAGGAAGAAGAATCATCCAAAATGGAAAAGGTGTCCAGTTTTTTATTGAGTTTTAAATTATAGCTGTCAGTTGTATAAAAAAGGATGAAACTTTTCGCTATAGAGTATTTTTGTGCTTGTTTTACAATACTAAATGATCTCACGTTGTAAAACGATCCGCTTGATCTCGAGTTAGGATAGGTTAAAAATCGATTATCAAAATCAAGGAGAGTGTCTTTATTATTTATGTAATTGCTATATGTAGTCAAAATTGGCATCAGAGAAAAGCTAGAGTCTGATGACAGACTACGAGAAACTTCGTTGTCAGTAAAATCTTTAATCCATTTATTGCCTTTTACTTTTTTCAGCTTTGAAGAAATAGGTGCTAACATTGGAATTAATTCTCTCTTGGAAAGAAGATTTATATGTTTGATTCTAAGCAAATCATTGTATGTACGTGCCTGTGTTCCGTTGGGATTAGCAATAATAAAAGGATCTAATCCAAATCCAACAAAATTAAACTGGGAAGAACTTATGTTATTTATAGCTGGACTTAATTCTTCTTCAAAATGAATCTGTTGTTGAATCCCACGCTTTTGCATTCTATATACATCAAATAAAGAGCGAACCATAATGAGGTCTGCTTGAACATTGTCTCCTTGATTACGCATTAATCCAATTATTTTATCGGCTTCCATATTGATGATTTCCAAAGAAACTTTTTCTAACTGGATAAACTCCGAAAAAATCGTTGTGTCGGACATGGTTAGATAATCAGAAAGTACAATTAAATGTTTATCGGAACTTGGCTGAGCCGTTTCAATTGTACAAGAATTAAATACAATCACCATGAATGAAGTAATCACCAAAAAAAAGACTGTCCCAAATCGATTCATTTAATAAAGATATTAATTGTTGTAGAATTCTCGCATACTTATTTAGTTATCTTAACTAAATGCCGTAATTTTGCAGAAAATTATTTTTAATATGGCTGAAACAAAGAAGCAACAAAAATTGGGAGCAATAATTTCGAACCTTAACTCACAGGATGAAAAAAAAGTCTCTAAGGCCATTAAATCATTAGAAGCGAATGGTGATTATTCTGTGATTATACCTTTAGCGAGAAGATTGATGGATGATATTTCTGAGAAGAATAAATCGGAAGTTATTGAGTTGCTCAGTAGTCTGAAAGACACTTCCGTAAAGGGAGAGTTAATGGCAATCATTGATAATGAAGAATTTTTAAAAATCCGTCAGTTAATGCTGACTGCTGTTTGGAACACTAAGATCGATTTTTCGGGATATGTAGATGAATTCGTTTTCATTGCTATTCATGGTTCTTTTCTGGAAGCAATTGATTGCCTAACTATTATCGAAAACCTGGAAGGGCCATTCATGGAAGAAGATTTATTGGAAAGTGAAAGCCATCTTAAAAATTACATGACAAGTGATGCAGTCAAAGATGAACAAAGAGCAGTTATTCTAAGTGAAATAGCATTGAAACTGAAAGACTTTAATGCGGATGTCGATGATGGTGAGTTTGATTTGATTGTTGAGTAGAATTTGTTTGGTAACCATTAATTTTATTCCCAACCAAATCTTTCTTGGAGCAATGCATCGATGTAAGAGCGAACATTTTTGTTCTTAAACATATCCAGAACTTCACCAATAAATGCAGACACCATCAATTGATGAGCTGAGTGTTTAGACAAACCTCTAGCACGTAAATAGAAAAGGGCTTCCTCATCCAACTGACCTGTTGTAGAGCCATGAGAACATTTTACATCATCTGCATAGATTTCTAGCTCTGGTTTAGAGTTTACCGTTGCATCATCTGATAATAAAACATTTCCATTGGATTGAAAGGCATTTATTTTTTGAGCATCAGGACGAACGAATACTTTGCCATTGAATACAGCTGTTGATTTATCATCCATTACACCTTTGTACAATTCATGAGACTCGCAATGAGCTGCGACGTGATTTACAATTGTATGGTTGTCAACATGCTGCTTATCCTTAGTAAGGTATATTCCATTAAGAATACTGTTACAATTCTCTCCAATTACGTTAATGTGGAGATTGTTCCGAACAAGACCGCCATTTAATGTTGATGTATTCATAGTGAACAAAGAGTTGCATTCTTGACTAACTTCTTCTGTACTAATATGAAAAGAGTGCTCATCTTCGTATTGAATCTTGTCAATACTTAAAGTGGCATTTTCGGCAACATTAATTTCTGAAATAACGTTGCAAAATTTATTTTCTCCTTCTTCAGAAAAATACCCTTGAATAATAGAAGCTTGAGATGATTTTTCCGCATTCACGAGAACTTTAAAGTTAGAAATAACCTTTGTTCCTTTTAGAATGTGAAGAATTTGTATGGGTTGTTCAACAACTATATTTGGTGCTACGGTTAGTTGAATTCCATCTGTTAAATGGGCCGTGTTTAGGGAATTGAAAATTTCATTTTCCAATTTCAACTTTGTTTTGGGTAAGACATCTAAAGCTGAAAGTAAATTCCAAGAAACACCTTCAGGTAAATTATCACTTGATAATTCTTTTTCAAAATGACCGTTTACGAATACTAGCGTTGCCGCGGAAAAGTCAATAATATACTTCTCAATGGACGATTTAATTTTAGCTTGTTGGTTAGTAAAAGCAATCTTGCCAATTCGTGCAACTCTAGTATATTTCCAAGCTTCCGTTCTTGTCGTTGGAAGAGGAGTTTTCTCGATTACTTCTAATGCAAGTTGCTTATCTTCAGAAGAGACAGGAATCGTTGTTGCTTCTAATTTTGAAGCAAGCTCAGCTTTTTTAGGTATAATTACATTCATTTGATTCTAGTTTGCCAATTCTTCCTTAATCCAATCGTATCCCTTTTCTTCCAATTCAAGAGCCAATTCTTTCCCTCCTGTTTTCACAATTTTTCCATCATAAAGAACATGCACGAAGTCAGGAACGATATGGTCTAGAAGGCGCTGATAATGTGTAATTACAATTGTAGCATTGTCATTGCTTTTTAACATATTAACACCATTCGCAACAACTCTCAAAGCATCAATATCTAATCCAGAATCCGTTTCGTCTAATATGGCCAGTTTTGGATTTAACATCGCCATTTGAAATATTTCATTTCGCTTCTTTTCTCCACCGGAAAAACCTTCGTTTACACTTCTTGAAGCTAATTTTGAGTCCAACTCTACCAACTTGGACTTCTCACGAACCAAGGCCATAAAATCTTTTGCAGAAATAGGATCTTCCTTTTTGTATTCACGAATTTCGTTAATCGCTGTTCTTAAAAAGTTAATGTTAGACACACCAGGAATTTCGATTGGATACTGAAAGGCTAAGAATAACCCTTCTCTCGCTCTATCTTCAGTGGCTAAGTCTAATAAATCTGCCCCATCAAAATCAACTGAACCTTTGGTCACTTCATAATCTTCTCTTCCCGCTAAAACGGATGCTAGTGTACTCTTTCCCGCTCCATTTGGACCCATTATGGCATGAATCTCACCTGCCTTAACTTCCAAGTTTAATCCTTTTAGAATTTCCTTGCCACCAATCTTTGCATGTAAATTTTTAATCTCAATCATTTTTTTTATTTAGATAGTTAGAAACACTGTGTTCTTAAATTATAAGAAACGATTGTTCTTCCCTTTTTAAGCCCAGTTATACAACATTTTCTACAACATTTCTCCACTTCAATAATTCATAATTCCAATACTCCTTATTTCAAATTATAACAAACATCTACTTCCTACCCCACACTTCCTTCTAAGCTAATCGTTAACAACTTCTGAGCTTCTACAGCAAATTCCATTGGCAACTGATTCAATACATCTTTACAATACCCATTTACAATTAAACCAATTGCTTTTTCTTCACTTATTCCTCGTTGTAAGCAATAGAAAATTTGATCTTCACCAATTTTTGAAGTTGTTGCTTCATGTTCTATTTTTGAGCTGCTATTTTTACACTCGATGTATGGAAAAGTATGTGCCCCACACTCATCTGTCATCAATAAAGAATCACATTGCGAAAAATTACGAGAATTCGTTGCATTTTTGTGAATCTGAACCAATCCTCGATAGGAGTTGTGTGATTTACCTGCAGAGATACCTTTAGAAATAATCGTACTTTTCGTATTCTTACCTAAGTGAATCATTTTTGTACCTGTATCCGCTTGCTGGTAATTATTTGTTACCGCAACAGAATAAAACTCACCAATTGAATTGTCTCCTTTTAAGATACATGAAGGGTATTTCCATGTTACTGCAGAACCTGTTTCTACTTGCGTCCATGATATTTTTGAATTCAATCCACAAATTCCACGTTTTGTAACGAAGTTGAAGATGCCCCCCAGCCCATTTTTATCACCAGGATACCAGTTTTGAACAGTAGAATACTTTATTTCTGCATTATCCTTTGCTATTAGCTCTACAACGGCCGCGTGAAGTTGGTTTTCATCTCTTTGTGGTGCTGTGCAACCTTCTAAGTAAGAAACATAAGAACCTTCATCAGCAATAACCAATGTTCTTTCAAACTGACCTGTTCCCCCTTCGTTAATTCTAAAATAGGTAGATAATTCCATTGGACACCTTACCCCTTTTGGTATATAACAAAATGAACCATCAGTGAAAACAGCAGAATTTAAGGCAGCATAGAAATTATCACTGGTTGGAACAACCGTCCCCATGTGCTCTTTGACCAATTCAGGATAATCTTGAACTGCTTCAGAAAATGAGCAGAAAATAATTCCTAACTCTTTTAATTTTGCTTTAAACGATGTTGCTACCGAAACAGAATCCATCACAAAATCTACTGCAACATTCGTTCCCGTTAATCTTTTTTGCTCTTCCATAGAAATCCCCAATTTTTTCATGGTTTCTTTCATTTCTGGATCAACATCGTCCCAACTTTCGTATTTTTTAGTTTGTTTTGGTGCAGAATAATAAATAATATCTTGAAAATTGGGTTTCTTATATTTTACATGCGCCCAGTCTGGTTCTTTCATTTTTTTCCACATTTCAAAAGCCTCTAGACGATGCTCCAGCATCCATCTTGGCTCTTCTTTCTTTGCGGAAATAAAACGAATAATATCTTCATTCAGTCCTTTGGGAGCTTGATCAGCATCAATATCTGTTGTAAAACCAAACTTGTATTCTTGATCTTCTAAATCTTGAGCTAACTCGTCTTCAGTGTATTTTGCCATGCTGAGAAACTATATAGAGAATGATTCACCGCAACCGCAAGTTCTGTCTGCGTTTGGGTTCTTAAAAACAAATCCTTTTCCATTAAGTCCACCTGAAAAGTCCAACGTAGTGCCAATGAGATATAAAAAGCTTTTCTTATCAACTACAATTTTAACATCGTTGTTTTCAAAAGAGCGATCGCTTTCTTTTTCTTCATTGTCAAAATTTAATTGATACATCAAGCCAGAACATCCACCACCTTCAACTCCAACACGAATGAAAAGATTGTCTTTTCCATCTTCTTCCATGAGTTTTATTGCTTGTTGTTTAGCTTTGTCTGTTACCACTATCATATTCCTGTTTTTGTCTGTTCCGAAAAACTCCTATTTAGATTAATTATAAATAAAGAATGTTTCCACTGCAAAAATACCTTTTTTATGGGATTGATGCAAGATTTTTTTCAAAGTAATAGGTATAGAACATTTTGCACATTCAGACAAGCCTCTCTTAAAAGAGAAAATGAACAAATTCGTAAGAATGATTGTTTTTTTTCTAATTTTACGACGCGGCATTAACAATGAAGGTTTTTAAAGGTTTTGATAGTCTAGAAGAAATACCCAATCCAGTTTTAACAATTGGGACATTTGATGGTGTTCATATAGGTCATCAAAAAATCATTGAACAACTCAATGAAGAGGCAGAAAATATTGACGGCGAATCTGTTTTATTTACTTTTTATCCTCACCCAAGAATGGTGTTGTATCCAGAAAGTCATGGATTGAAATTAATTCAAACACAAGTTGAAAAGGTAGATAAACTGAGGAGAATGGGATTGCAAAATCTCATAATCCATCCGTTTTCTAAAGAGTTCTCTCGGTTATCGGCTGTTGAGTTCGTTCGAGATTATTTAGTGAATCGTTTGAAAGTAAAAAAGCTGGTTATCGGTTATGATCATCAATTTGGTAAGAACAGAGAAGGGACATTACAATTTTTAAAAGATGCAAGTGAAACTTACAACTTTGATGTTACCGAAATTGCGGCACAAGAAATCGATGAAGTGAATATAAGTTCCACTAAGATTCGAAAAGCGATTGAAGAAGGAGAAATGGAATTGGCGGCATCGTACTTAGGCGAACCTTTTGAGTTTTTCGGAAAAGTAGTTGAAGGACAGGCGATTGGTCGTGAATTAGGATATCCAACAGCTAATATTGACATTGAAAGCGAAACAAAATTGATTCCAAAGTCAGGAGTGTATGCCGCAAACGTTTTGTTACCAAACGGTTCAGTAAAAGCGGGAATGATGAATATTGGCGTGCGCCCTTCAGTTGGTTTAACTAAAAACAAAACCTGTATAGAGGTTCATATTCTCGATTTTAACGGAAATCTGTATGAGGAACATGTAACGGTACAATTATTGTCACGCTTTAGAGGAGAAGTTAAATTTGACTCACTTTTTGAATTGAAAGAACAAATTAATAAAGATGAAGAAAATATTCGTGCTTATTTTTCTACTAAACTTTAGTCAGAGTTTTAGTCAAGAATATAATGTTTCAAATGTGAAAATTTATGCTTGGGAAGATGTTCTATTGGCGAAACCAGACACTATTTATGGAATTTCCTTTCAAAAATTACGACTTACGGAAGTTCCTGAAAAATTAGAAAAGTTCAAAAATCTTCGTGTGCTAGATTTAAGCAAAAATAAGCTTGTTAAAATACCACAATTCATTGGTGACATGCAGTTTTTAGAAGATTTGAACCTCGCAAAGAACAAATTGAAATATTATCCAATTGAACTCTGCCGAAATTCTTCCATCCGTTTCTTACGTTTAGGACGTAATTTATTTGAAAATTTACCGGAATGCATTGAAAGCTTAGTAAAACTAGAATATCTGGATTTGTATGATACACCAATTGGTTCTTTGCCTGAGTCACTAACTAGAATGAAAAGTCTAAAAAAGATTGATTTTACAGGAATTCGTTTTAGTCCAACGTTTCAAGAAATATGGTTGGGTAAATTGACCAATGTAGAGATGGTGTTTGATGCTCCTTGTGATTGCATGGAATGATAGAAATTAGTGAGATGGCCAACCATTTAACGGCGTTTATCGTCTTAGGTGTGCAATAAGATTTTTTAATACAGCCAATTTTTGTATTTTTATCATCTTAATCTGCAATTAAACCTGTAGAATGCTATAATTTTTTGAAATGATGAATAAACTACTTCTTACAGCTACCCTATTGATTTCGTACCTTTCGTATGGGCAGCAATCTACACAATTCAGTCAATATATGAAGAATCAGTACATGGTTAATCCAGGTTCTGCTGGGATGTATGATTTTCTTGATATTACGGCAGGTGGAAGAATGCAATGGGTTGGATTTGATAACGCTCCTATGTCTTCATACTTGTATGCATCTTCTCCATTAAAGAAAAGAAAGGGCAGAGCTAAATATAATCCAGGTATTAGAATAAGCAATAGAGCAACCCAGGCGCCAAAAGTGAGTACGGGTAAGTTAAAACATGCAGTCGGTGGATTTGTGTTGGCAGATCAATACGGCGCATACAGACAAATTAAATTTGCAGGAACTTATGCGATTCATATGCCTATCTCAAGAGATTATAACATTTCATTGGGAACAAACATCGGAATGTCTAATAGAGGTTTTTTGAAAGATAGAGCGCAAACTTTAAATGCAATCACGGGAGTAGGAATTGACCCAACGTATGATGCATATTCTGCATCAGCGAATTTAAATACCTTAGACATAGGTTTAGGGATGTATTTTTATTCTCAAGAATTATTTGTGGGTATTGCAACTGAACAATTGACAAAAGATTTTGTAAGTTTTGGTTCTGGAACTGCAAATTTTGATCCGCGTATGCATTTCAGAGCAACCGCAGGATACAAATTTCAAATGAACCGTGACTGGACAATTACACCTTCTGTTCTTGCGAAATATGTATATAACACCCCTCTTTCCATTGAAGGTTCGGCAATTGTAGAATACAAAAACTGGGTATGGTTTGGATTGTCCTATAGAAATAAGGATGCGGTTATTGCCTTGGTTGGTCTTAGTTTGAGTGAACGTTTCAAATTTGGATATTCTTTTGATTACAGTGTTTCAAGGTTTAACCAATACAGTTCGGGAGGACATGAGGTTGTTTTAGGATTTATGTTTGGAAGATAAACTGTTACAATGAAAAATTTACTACTAGTTTTATCTGCATTATACGTGGGTAATATCAATGCACAATTTTGGAAAACGTCTGATGTTGAAAAATTATCAGGAGCTGTAAATACGGAAGCAGAAGAAAGCATTCCTGTTTTTTCCAAAGATGAAGGTATTCTCTATTTTGTACGAACATTTGACAAGGAAAATGAAGGTGGTTATAATGACCAAGATGTTTGGTACAGTGAGAAAGATGCAAATGGCGACTATGCTGCGTGCAAACCTTTGAAATCTATCAACAATAAGTTAAATAATTCTGTGGTTGGACTAAATTCGACTGGAACAACGATGTATTTAATCAATGCCTATGACGGTAAGAAAGATTTTGAAAAGGGATTAGCCGTTTCAACTGGTGAAGGTGATGCATGGAAAATTCCAACGAAAATTGATATTCCAGGACTTGATATTGAGGGAGATTACTATGGTTTTCATATGGATGAAAATGAGGATGTGATGATTATTTCCTACTCAGGTCCTAATTCTTTGGGAGAAGAAGATTTGTATTATAGTCAGAAAGAGAACGGGAGTTGGTCAGTACCAATTCACATGGGAGCCTCAATTAACTCCACGGGTTTTGAAATCTCTCCTTTTTTATCCATCACACATGACACCTTATTTTTCTCGAGTAATGGCTTTGGTGGAGAAGGGGATGCAGATATTTTTTATTCCGTCAAGCAAGGAAGTATGTCTCAATGGTCTGCACCAATTAATGTTGGATCAACGATTAATTCTCCAAAATTTGATGCTTACTTTTCTCACAATGGAACACAAGCTTATTGGTCGAGTAATCGAGATGGAGAATTCAGTGACATTTATCGTTTAGAAATTCTTTACCCTCCATTGGGTATATCAGCTACTGGTAAAGACGTTACTGTTTATCAAGGAAGCGATGGTAGTATTGATGCAATTATTGATGGAGGAGTAGCGCCTTATTCTTATACTTGGAGCAACGGTTCTACGGATGAAGATCCCACAAATTTAGTAAAAGGAGAATACAAGGTTACAGTGACAGACGCAAGAGGACAAGTTGCTTCCACAATTGTTTTTATCGATGAACCAGCCTTGGAAATCGCCCCAGTTGATGTTGTGAGTTACGAGAATTTTGAATTCAAGTATAACTTCAAGTACAACAGGAATAAACTTTCAACGAGAAAGGGGAAATTGAAGAAATTTGTCAAAGAGATTGAAAATCAATTTAAAGATGGACGTGGTTCAGTTACCATTAATATTCATTCTTCTGCATCTCATGTTCCAACAAAGACGTACAGAACAAATAAAATTTTGGCTACGAAACGTGCCGAAAACATGAAGTACGATTTAATTTCTTTCTTTGAGAAAAAAGGATTTGCCGATAGAATTAATGTCGTAGTTGTGACTTCAGAGGTAGCCGGTCCAAATTATGACGGAGATGCTCGTTCCCAAGATAAGTACTATCCGTTTCAGTTCGTAGAGCTGAAGACAGAGTAAAGTGGATGGTGTAAGTTATAGGTATGGGTTCCAAGGGCAAGAGAGTGATGATGAAGTGAAAGGAACGGGTAATTCTTTGAATTACAAATATAGAATGCACGACCCAAGGGTGGGTAGGTTCTTTGCGGTGGATCCGTTGAGTCCTAAATATCCGCATAATAGTCCTTATGCTTTTAGTGAGAATGTAATAATAAATGCCGTTGAACTAGAAGGTTTAGAAAGGCGTTATACATTTAATTCTGCTCTTGCAGCTGATAATTTTAATGCAAAATTAAAAAAATATAATGCAGGAGACATTAACTACAAACAACTTACAAATTATCTTAATGCGCATAGTATATCAAACATGAATGACAATGCGAGAGACTTTGTAAAAGATAAACTAAGCAAAGGTGAAGAGGTAGATCAGTTGTGGTTGAATCAAGGTGATAATGGAATAAAGTACATAACACATGATAGAAATTCTACAGAATCACATGTTGTAATTAATATCATTGAAAAAACTGAAAATGGTAACTATGATAGATCAACTTCAACGATAACGAATCCTGACTATACCCCAACTTCCTCACTAGAAACAAGGAAAGATAACACTTATTACGATCCCTGGGAGGGAGGGAACGACCCAGCTAATATGGGAACGATTTCTCAATCAGAGATAGAAGCTATGAAAGCGACAGTTAAGATTGTTGGGACTGTGTTATATGCTGCTGCACAATTTACCTTAGAAATAATTCAAAAAATGGCACTACCAATTATTATTATTGATCCCAACATGCCAACTTTAAACAAGCCCCTTATATCTGTAAATAGCCAAGACAATAAATCAGCAAATACGGGTTCAGAGAAAGTAAAATCAAATACTAAAAGCAAACCATCATTTTAATGTATATCATGTTAAAATTTTACTCTAAAATTATTACAGGAAATCTTGTTTTTAACTTTTCAAAAAATAGAGATATTGATATGTTTTCGCACATTTTAAGAAATCTTTTTAAACAAAATGAGCACTCTTCGTCTTTGGTCGATGGTGTTTTTTTTTTTAAAAAGCATAAAATATCTAAGAATGACATTTCAGATAAAATTGGAATTTATAGAAGGATTCAATATAAAGGAAAATACTACATTGACCAAAATGTATTTTTTTTAGAGGTGAATTTTAATTCTCAATTTATACTTATATTCTCATCTTTATTACCTCCAATTATCTTATTGATTATTTTATATAGCAATAGCTCTAATGTTATTTTTTATATAATCACATATATACTTGCTGGTGCAGTTTGGTTTTTTAGTTCTAAAACTCTAGGAATGAAAAAAATAAAAAAAATAATTATCCAAGCTTTACATTCTAAGCATTAACTTCATTTGCACTACCCCCGCTACCGCCTTCTACTGCCCAACCCCGCTACCGAACGAACTTTTCGTGTGGTTTACTTCTTATATCCAGGATCTTGATTTTGTAAATCAATTACCGTATCAACCCCCGCTGTGCTGGATTTGTAATCCTGCGGTTTTATCCTTTCTCGATATTCTTTTACGAACTTTAATTTTCCTATTGGCATCTTGTCAATGCCATTAAATATAGGTGCTTCTTTTTTTATCCGTGCATCCATGGTAGAAAGCTACTCCACTTCCCTCAATCAAACTTAATCGCCTTCACAGGACTTATCCTTGTAATAACAATACTCGGCAGTATCAGTGCAAGAACACACACCAACAATGTTCCAAGATTCAGAATCAACCAATGCGACAATGTCAATTCTATCGGGACTTCACTCAAATAATAAACCTCCGGGTTCAATTTAAAAATGCCAAAGTACTTTTGCGCAAGACAAATGCCGACTCCAATAATGTTTCCCCAAAGCATTCCTCGACTAATCAAAAAAGTGGCTTGAATCAAGAAGATTTTACGAATGCTCCAGTTCGTTGCTCCCATCGCTTTCATCATGCCAATAAAATTTGAACGGATGAGAATAAGAACAAGTAAAGCTGACCCCATATTGATAATACCTATAAGTATCATTAGAACAAGAATAATCACAACATTGATATCTAAAAAATCCAACCAAACAAAAATTTCACGTTGGTTATTTTTAATACTCGTGGTCATTAACAACTCATCGAATTGATTGGGGACGAAATCAATTTTCTTTCTAATTTTCTTGAAAGTCTCATCCAACGTTTTCCAATCATTCAACATTACCTCAAAACCGCCAACGTAGTTGTGAGAGCTCCCTTTGCCATTAATTGCTTCAAAAAGGATTGTTTTCTGACTGGCTTCAATAGAGAATTTAGACCCATCATCGTTCAAATAAGTTCGTTCAATTTCATCAAAATCAGTATGCATTACATCACAAAAACTTCTCCCCAAACCATCAATAGTAATTTTTAAATAAGCAGTGTCAGCAATACTTGTTTTTTCGTTGGTTACATTTATGTTCACACTATAATCGGAAGCAATCAATTGAATGGTTGTATCACGAAATGGGCAGAGAAGAAAACCCGCGTATTCTTCATAACCTTTCCCCCAATCGTAGCGAAAATTACCGTTTCCTCCTGTCACGTTTGCTTTAATGATGAGCTGTCCATCGTACAAAGTATCTGCAATGTTAATGGATGCTTTAATTCCCCAATCATTCAATTCTTGAACAATGCTTAGTTTACCGATGGCAATTTTCTTATCGAACTCTTCTAGACCAGTTGAATATATTCCACTTACAACAAAAGGTCTTCTGACAGGTTGATTTTTTACAAAAAATGCAACAATTGAATCTCCAACACTATAGTGTAAATCATCAGATAGCTTTTGCGAAATCAATATAAAATTTTCTTCCGTTTCATTTTTGTAGTCAGGAAGTTTCCCTTTTTTTAGATAATTTTTGAAAAAGTCCCAATTGTAGTTTTCGTCAACACCTTTTATCATGGCTCCATAAACGTCCTGTTGAATTTCGGAGGTGTCTTTTCCATTAGGCAATTGGTAAGTTATTTTATTTTTCTCTGATTGAAAAAGAACAGGTTTATATCCAACTGCATAAATTGATTTTACTTCTGGATTTTTTTTGATTGATTCAAGAAAAAATTGGTCACCACGAATTGCTTCACTTTCGTAAACGGTATTCTCTCCAGCCGACATGATAAAAAGATGAGCTCCGAAACCACTAATTTTTTGGCGTACTTCTTGCTGAAAGCCTGTTACAACAGCAATGGTTATTAAGTTAACAATCACTGCTAAAGCAATACTAATAATAGAAATACGAACTATAGGTTTAGAAACTTTCTTACCTTGCACAACACTTTTAAGCGTCTTTTTCGATATGAAATATTCAAATGCCAAATTCAATTTTCGACTAAAATACATAAAGCTTTTCGGCTTGAAAAGTATTTTCATTTTTTTGATTTCAGCTTGTGCAAACAGCACCCCCGTTCGAACTCCTGAAGATTCTTTAAAAGAAGTAATAAAAGAAAACAAACCAATCATCGTTGGCGCGGAAAAATTAGGAAGTTACATTCCACTTTTGGAAGGAGTAGGAGTGGGTATTGTTGCAAATCAATCTTCCATGGTGCAAGATAAGCATCTGGTTGATGTGTTGAGCAACTTGAGAATTAATGTACGTGGCGTTTTTTCTCCAGAACATGGTTTTCGTGGTGATGCAGATGCGGGTGAACATGTTATAAATGGTAAAGATGAGAAAACAGGTTTTCCGCTAATTTCTCTCTATGGAAAAAAGAAAAAACCAACAAAAGAGCAGTTAAAGGACATTAAAGTGATGATCTTTGATATTCAAGATGTTGGTGTTCGTTTTTACACGTATATTTCAACTTTGCATTATGTAATGGAGGCTTGTGCGGAGAATAATATTCTGCTTATCCTTTTAGATAGACCTAATCCAAATGGACATTATGTGGATGGTCCTATTTTAGAAAAGGAATTTCAATCTTTTGTGGGGATGCATCCTGTTCCCATTGTTCACGGGATGACAATTGCAGAATATGCAAGTATGATTAACGGAGAAGGATGGTTAAAAGATAGCGCACAATGTAACCTGCATATAGTTCGCTGTGAGAATTACACACACACTATGCCTTATTCATTACCAATTCCACCATCGCCAAATTTGCGTTCTGACATATCTATACAATTGTACCCAAGTCTTTGTTTATTGGAGGCAACAACCGTAACAGTTGGACGGGGCACAGAAGGACCCTTTGAAAGATACGGACACCCAGATTTCCCAAAAGACAGTACTCTTTTTTCTTTTACACCAAAATCAGGTTATGGCGCGAAGCATCCTAAATTTGAAGGAATAAAGTGTTTTGGATTCAATTTGAATTCTACTGATTATCAAAGAATGAATAAGCTCGATTTAAGCTTTGTCAAGAGGTCTAATGATTTGCTGAACGGAGAATTATTTATTAATCGAGCAAAGTTTTTTAATCTTCTAGCTGGCAATTCAAAGCTTCTAAAACAAATAGAAAGTGGTATTTCTGAAAAGAAAATTCGAGCTTCGTGGAAAAAAGGGTTGGATGAATATGAAGAAATGAGAAAAGCGTATTTGTTGTATAAATAGTAGCAAAGGGAAATAAAGGATCTCGCTTGAAACTAATTGGCAATAAAAAACCGCCAATGCTACGTTGGCGGTTTAAAATAATTTTGTCAAATCGGTAATTAGCTTCCAGTATATGTAGCGACTGTAGTTATTCCAGAATCAACTTGTCTTAATTTCAAATCTTTGTTTTTTAACTGAACAATTGTCATTGTTTGAGTATCTCCATCTGAGTCTGTGAGTATGAGCTCTTCTTTGTTACTGCTAAATGCCCAGGTACCTACTTCGCTTCCTGAAAATCCGCCAAAAGATATTGTAGTAGTAGCTTTACCGTCTTTAGTAAGTTCCATTGTACTTGTTCCAGTAATAGGTTGAGAAATACCATTTGCCGTGAAAGACGACAAAGTCCATGTGTTTGCCATTCTTGCTTTCTTACTTAAAATAGTAAATTTTGAACCTTCTTCGTACTTGCTACATGCCGTAACTGCAATTGCCAATAGTGCAAAGGCAAATAATTTAATTCCAATTGATTTTTTCATAATGCTTTTGTTTTAATTTCTTCCAAAGATACAAAATAATCCTTTTGCTCTTTATACTTTGGTTGATAACTTCTCAATCAACAGTCTTTACTTTCTCAAAATATCCCTATCTTTACATCGTAAACTTTAGGAGTAACTATTTTTAGTTTGAGAAACATCCTTAGAACCTGATTTGGTTGAAACCAGCGTAGGAAAAAGTTCAGAGTAGTGAAAATCTAACTCTCGAAATTCATTCTCCAATCGTTTGCATGATATAAATTGATAATATACTAAGATGAATTCTTTGGATAAAATTGAAGTAACGGTAAACGATAATAAGCATTCATTCCGTGAAGAAGAAACACTGCAATCTGTAATTTCTAAATTGTCAATTACAGAAAATGGTATCGCTATCGCCATAAATGAACAGATAATTCCAAAAAAAAAATGGACAACAACACAATTAAATAACAACGATAAAATATTAGTCATTAAAGCAACTCAAGGAGGATAGAGGATTAATGATTTTACTAAAAAATTAAAGAATTGACATGAAAAAAGACACAGCACCTAAAAAAGACGGAGTCACTAGAAAGCCATTTCCAAACTCAAAGAAAATTTACGTTTCTGGAGAGATACATCCAGAAATTAGTGTGGCTATGAGAGAAATAGCATTGACAGAGACAACGGAATCTCTTACAGGAAAGAAAATTTCCAATGAATCGGTTGTCGTTTACGATACATCAGGTCCGTATTCTGACCCAAATAAAGACATCGATATTCACAAAGGAATTGAAAGAATTCGAGAAGAATGGACATTAAAAAGGGGAGATGTTGAGCGACTAGATAAATTTTCGTCTGACTATTGCAATGAGCGGTTAAAAGATTCTAGCCTTGATCATCTTCGTTTTGATTTGAAAACGAGACCATTAAAAGCGAAACCAGGAATGAATGTTTCCCAGATGCATTACGCACTGAAAGGTATAATTACTCCAGAAATGGAATATGTCGCTATTCGTGAAAATCAGAAAATTGATGAAATGACACGCCTGTTTGAGCAACACGAAGGACAAGATTTTGGCGCAAGTATTCCAAAGAAAATTACAGCAGAATTTGTGCGTGAAGAAATTGCTAGAGGACGAGCAGTACTTCCTTCAAACATCAATCATCCAGAAGCAGAACCAATGATTATTGGACGGAATTTCTTAGTAAAAATAAATGCGAACATTGGTAATTCGGCAACAACGTCTTCCATTGAAGAAGAAGTAGAAAAAGCTGTATGGGCATGTCGATGGGGAGCAGATAATATCATGGATTTATCAACTGGAGACAACATTCATGAGACTCGAGAATGGATTATTAGAAATTCTCCAGTGCCCGTCGGAACTGTTCCAATCTATCAGGCGCTAGAAAAAGTAAATGGAGTTGCAGAAGATTTAACTTGGGAGATTTTCCGAGATACTCTAATAGAACAAGCAGAACAAGGTGTTGATTATTTCACAATCCATGCTGGAGTTCGTTTGCGTTATGTTCCAATGACAGCCAAAAGAATCACGGGAATCGTTTCTCGCGGAGGTTCGATCATGGCAAAATGGTGTTTAGCGCACCACACGGAAAGTTTTTTATACACACATTTTGAAGACATTTGCGAAATAATGAAAGCGTACGACGTAGCATTTTCATTAGGTGATGGTTTGCGTCCAGGGTGTATTGCAGATGCCAATGATGAGGCACAGTTTGCAGAATTGGAAACGTTGGGTGAATTAACGAAAATTGCTCGAAAGCATGAGGTTCAGACTTTTATTGAAGGACCAGGTCACGTTCCTATGCACATGATTAAGGAGAATATGGAGAAGCAAATCGAAGTTTGCGATGAGGCGCCATTCTATACATTAGGCCCATTAACAACTGATATTGCACCTGGTTACGACCATATTACTTCGGGAATTGGTGCCGCAATGATTGGTTGGTACGGTTGTGCAATGCTATGCTATGTAACACCAAAAGAGCACCTTGGTTTACCCAACAAAGAAGATGTACGAGTAGGAGTTGTCACGTACAAGTTAGCTGCCCATGCAGCAGATTTAGCAAAGGGACATCCTGGGGCACAACACAGAGATGACGCTTTGTCAAAAGCAAGATTCGAATTCCGATGGGAAGATCAATTCAATTTAGCACTGGATCCAGAGAGAGCGAGAGAATACCACGATGAAACATTGCCTGCGCAAGGTGCTAAAATTGCTCATTTCTGTTCAATGTGTGGACCAAAATTTTGTTCGATGAAAATTTCGCAAGAAGTAAGAGATTTTGCAGCGGAAAATGAAGTCGTTGATGATGAAGTTATCTCAAAAGGAATGGAAGAAAAATCGAAAGAATTTATTAAGAAAGGTAGTAAAGTTTACCTGTAACAATTATTAATTATATATAGCAATGATTGTACTTATTTCTCCTGAAATGGACCTAAATAATGAAATTCAAATTCTGCACCAACTATTTGATGTGGGACTAGAGTTTTATCATTTTAGAAAGCCAGATAAATCGCTACAAGAGCATAGAGATTATTTGAATCGAATTGACGTTAAGCATCATGACAAAATAATAACACACTACTTCCATGAACTTGCTGTTGAGTTTAATTTAAAAGGAATTCACTTACAAGAGCAGGTGAGAATAGATTTTGGTACTGATTTAGAGAAATATGTAATGGAGAATTCGAAAACTCTATCCGTCTCTTCCTCTTTTCACAATCCGTCTGACCTTGAATCTTGCAGTGTCAACTTCAACTACCATCTCTTAAGTCCAGTTTTCTCATCTATTTCTAAACAAGGATATGAGGGCAAAGGGTTTGATGTCAATGGAACGAACAAAATAATCATCGGAATGGGCGGAGTAAACGAACAAACAATTGATGCAACACTGAACCTAGGTTATAGAGGGATAGGTGTTCTTGGTGGTGTTTGGAATTCAAAAGATCCAGTAGAGGCCTTTTTAAGTATCAAAAGGAAATACGATGAGCTTAATCATTCTAACTCAAATTCAATAGCAAATGTCAACTTCAATAATTAATAATTAATAAAAAGCATGTCCTTCAAGCGCCCATACGTATTAACAATCGCCGGCTTTGATCCGTCCAGTGGAGCAGGATTAACTGCGGATGTTAAAACATTTGAGAAATTGAAATGCTATGGCCTTTCTGTCTGTACAGCAATAACAGTTCAAAATGACATAAACTTTAAAGAATGCAATTGGACATCTTTTGAAACAATTGAAGCACAAATCCATGTTCTTTTTGAACGGTTTGATATCAAATTTGTAAAAATTGGAATTGTGGAAAACTGGACTGTTTTAAATAAAATAATCGATTTACTTATGAGTAAGAACTCTTCGATAAAGATTATCTTAGATCCCATTCTAGCCTCAAGTTCTAACTTTCAATTTCATCCAGATGATACAAAAGAATTAGATGAGGTATTGAATAAAATATTCTTATTGACACCTAATTATATTGAAATTAAATCGTTGTTTTCTGACAAAGATGTAGATGGAACAATTTCTCACATTCAGCATAAAACTAATTTATTCTTAAAAGGAGGGCATCGAAAAGATGCTATTGGAAAAGATATACTCTACATCAAAGAAGAAAAACAATATGTGTTCAATCCAAAAACGCACAATATTTCCGGGAAACACGGCAGTGGTTGTGTTCTTTCTTCAGCAATTACAAGTTATTTGGCTTTAGATTTCCCCATCGTAAAATCCTGTTACCGAGCTAAACGATATACCGAACGATTTTTAAGGTCTAACAAATCATTATTAGGCTATCATTCTTAACTTCTAATAATGGATAGAATATACTACATATCTCAAGGTGAAACTCCCGAAGAACATTTGAATAATATTTGGAATGTTTGTGATCAAGGTTGCCATTTAATCCAACTTCGTTTAAAAGACACTAGTGATGAAGAATATCTAGAAACGGCAAAAAAGGCCTTAGAAATTTGTGATTCATTCAATGCAAAACTGATTATCAATGATAATGTTTTTGTTGCAAATCAAATTGATTGTTTTGGAATTCACGTTGGAAAGAATGATGCAAAACCTACTTCAATTAGAAAAGATATAGGTGAAAACAAAATTATCGGAGGTACAGCAAATACGTTGGAAGAGTGCTTAATTCTTGTTGAGCAAAAAATTGATTACATTGGGTTGGGGCCTTTTAAATTTACAGAAACCAAAAAAGTTCTGAGCCCGATTCTTGGTTTGGAAGGGTTTAGAAGTATTCTAAAAGAACTAAAAACTCGAAATATTCAAACGCCAATATATGCCATTGGTGGTGTCGAATTAGAAGATATTGATAAATTAATCAACCTTGGATTCCATGGAGTAGCTATTTCTTCTGCATTAACTAAAGTGTCCTCTTCGCAAAGAGAAGACGCTCAAAACAATGCCAAGAATGAGCATCACATTAAATTCACTTGTTGATTCTACCGAAATATTAGAACATTAAATCAATAATTATGCTAAAAATCGCCAATAAATCATTCAACTCTCGTTTATTCACTGGAACAGGAAAATTCAGTTCGTCGCAACTAATGAAAAATGCATTACTTGAATCAGAAAGTGAGTTAATAACGGTTGCTTTAAAACGAGTAGATGTCAGTGATAAAAGCGATGATATTCTGGCCCACTTAAATCACCCAAGAATTAATTTATTGCCCAATACATCTGGTGTTAGAAATGCAAAAGAGGCTGTTTTTGCTGCGCAACTTTCTAGAGAAGCTTTAGAAACGAATTGGATTAAATTGGAAATTCACCCAGATCCAAAATATTTACTTCCGGATCCTATTGAGACTCTAGAAGCTACAGAAGAATTGGTAAAACTCGGGTTTGTGGTTATGCCATATATTCATGCCGACCCAGTTTTATGCAAACGATTGGAAGATGTTGGAGCACAATGCGTAATGCCACTTGGAGCTCCTATCGGAACGAATAAGGGAATTAAAACCAAAGAATTTTTGGAGATAATTATTGAGCAAAGTACTATTCCTGTTATTGTTGATGCAGGATTAGGCGCGCCTTCTCATGCTGCTTACGCTATGGAATTGGGAGCTGATGCTGTTCTAGTTAACACAGCAATTGCTGTCTCGCAAAACCCTGTGGCCATGGCGAAAGCATTTCGATTAGCTGTGGAATCTGGAAGAATTGCGTATGAAGCAAAATTGGCAAGTGTCAAAAATAGTGCGGAAGCGAGCAGTCCGTTAACGAGTTTTTTAAAAATGTAATTGGCTTTTGGCAGTCAGCCTTTAGCTAAGTTAATTTTAATGGAATGAGAGATTATATAAAATATCAAGTTTGGACAAAAGTTCATCAGTTAGATGTTTATGGTTTAAAGAATCCGTCTCCAAAATGTGAACTACATCGCATTACCTCTCAATTAAGAAGAACGTCCTTGTCAATTCCTACAAATATTAATGTAGGAACCGGAAGAAGATCAGAAACATGTTAAGATTAGTACACTCAATGGTTAAAAAGTAATGACTTCAATGAAACAAGAACGAACCACCAGCCAAAAGCTAGCAGCTAATAATCCTTCATTTGTAACTTACTTCGACCAGTACAACTGGGACCAAACTCTCCAGTCAATATTCGATAAGACAGAATCTGACGTTTTAAAAGCTCTAAACAATAAAAAGAGAGACCTTGAAGATTTCAAAGCCCTAATTTCTCCTGCGGCTAAGCCATTTTTAGAACAAATGGCACAAATAAGTAAAGCCTTAACAAAAAAACGTTTTGGCAATACAATTCAAATGTATGCTCCTATGTATCTGAGTAATGAATGTCAAAACATTTGCACGTATTGTGGATTTAGTATGACAAATAAAATTCCCAGAAGGACATTATCTGACGATGAAATTATCAAAGAAGTTGAATTCTTAAAGGAAAAAGGTTACGATCATATTTTATTAGTGACAGGGGAAGCAAACAAAACAGTAGGAGTGGATTATATTAAGAATGCAATTAAATTAGTAAAGCCATATTTCTCCAATATCTCAATTGAGGTTCAGCCTTTAGAGCAAAATGACTACAAAGAGTTAATTGCTGAAGGTTTGTATGCGGTGCTCGTTTATCAAGAAACGTATCACCGAGAAGAGTATAAGAAGCACCATCCAAAAGGGAAGAAATCTAATTTCGATTATCGAATAGATACTCCTGATAGATTGGGAGAAGCGGGGATTCATAAAATTGGATTGGGCGCTTTGTTTGGATTGGAAGATTGGCGAGCAGATTCTTTCTTCACAGCACTGCATCTAAAGTATTTGCAAAAGAAATACTGGAAAACAAAATATTCTATTTCATTTCCTAGATTACGCCCTCATAGTGGAGGGTTAGAACCAAAGGTCGAAATGACGGATGCTGATTTAGTTCAATTGATTTGCGCTTACAGAATGCTCGATGAAGATATAGAGTTATCCATTTCAACCAGAGAAAGTGAAGTCTTGCGGGACAATATTGTGCAGTTTGGTGCAACAACACTTTCTGCAGAATCTAAAACCAACCCAGGTGGATATGTAGTTGAATCTGAATCTTTAGAACAATTTGAAATTTCAGATGAGAGAACAACGGAACAAATAGCTCAGATGCTCAAAGATCAAAAATTAGAAGTGGTTTGGAAAGACTGGGAAAATTGGAGAATAATTGACTAGAGTGGTTAACTAGATTTATTTAAATCGTTTCAAACTACCCTCACGAAAGCCCCATTCTGGTGTTTCTAATCCACTCTTGCAATTTTCCACAGCATACCAGGGACTGTTAGAATTATTAGGATTTTTTAAAATTTGCACCTCTTGAGCCGGCATGTAAGATTGTGCCAATAGAAATAGTTTTTGTCCTTCTTTATTTTTTGCGACATCAACTACAGTTACCGCATGACCCGGAGATCCTCCTTTGATAAAAATATCACCAATTTGAAGCTCTGATATTGGAATAGATTTTAATTCTTTAGACAAAGAAAGCGTTCCCGCATAGTTGAAAATTAACTCCATATAGTTCCAGAAATCTTGATAAGTATTTGATGGAGAATTTCGAGTGTTCCAATACGTTTTATTGCCTTTAACAACCATTCTTCGTCCTTTCATCCACTCAGAGTATTCTACTCGAAAACCATTGGTGAAGTTAAAATGAATATTGGTGTACTGCTTCTGATTCCACAAATACTCGGCTCTTAAGCGCATGATTGCATCTGCGCATTGATGTAGATCACGTTTGCCAATTTCCAAATCAACCACAGCATCATATACATTAAAGTTGTCTTTGACAGTTCCATCATAATACAAAACCAACGAACCATGCTTTTTTAACGGTAGATGCCGCAAATAAAAAGCATAAGAGGTAGAATCCGATTGTTCTCGCTGAAAACCAAGTGGTGTGTTAAATCTTGTTGCAATTGTCTTTCCTAACGGATTGATTATCATTAATTCATTGTCAACAACTGCAATTTCAGAAACAGAATCAGCTTCGAGCTCTTTGACATTCTGAGCGCAGGCCTCCCAAACGAGAATAGAGAAAAATATGTAAATGTATCTCATCATTTAATGTTGCCTGATTCATATTTTTTAAATATAATTGAAGCAATATGTCCTCCAAATCCAAAGGTATTGCTCATTGCGTATGTCATGTTTTTTTGTTTTCCTTTTTCCATTGGGAAATCAAAATTATCTTTAAAATCAGGTTCAATTTCAGTGGTATTGATAGTAGGTGGAACAACACCTTCTTTCAGTCCCATTATGCTTATTATACCTTCAATTGCACCAGCGGCACCAAGGAGGTGGCCTGTCATTGATTTTGTTCCTGAGAGAGAAAGTGATTTTCGTTTGCCGAAAACACGTTCCACAGCGATCAACTCACTTTTATCTCCTTGAGGAGTAGAAGTTGCATGCATATTTACGTAATCGATATCTTTTGGAGATAGTTTTGCTTCTCTCAATGCTTCTTTCATTCCTAAAACAGCACCATCGCCTTCGGGGTGTGTTCCAGTTAAATGATACGCATCTGCAGCTTGTCCACCGCCCACAACTTCTCCATAAATAATTGCTCCACGCTTTTTGGCATGTTCGTATTCTTCAAGAATTAAAGCCCCAGCTCCTTCACCCATAACAAAACCATCTCTATTCACATCAAACGGACGTGACGCAATTTCTGGTTCATCATTTTGCATAGATAGTGCTCTTGCAGATGCAAAGCCACCCATAGCAGACTCCGTAATTGCAGCTTCAGATCCGCCAGAAATGATCATATCTGCTTTATCCCATTTTATGTAATTGAAAGCCTCAATCAATGCAGTATTAGATGTCGCACAAGCCGATACAGGACAAAAATTAACTCCTCTTAAACCGTATTTAATAGAAATTATACCTGAAGCAATATCCACTAAAATTCTAGGAATGAAAAATGGAGTAAATCGAGGGGTCCCGTCACTCTCGCAATACTCCTTCATTTGGTCTTGAAATGTTTGGATTCCTCCGTTTCCAGAGCCCCAGATAACACCAATTCTATCTTTATTCAAGTGTTCAAAATTGATATTGCCATTTTCTAGTGCTTCTTCCACTGCAAAAAGGGCATATTGAGAAAAAGGGTCATACTTTCTAAGCTCTTTTACATGGAAATGATCTTTTGGCTCGAAATTTTTTAGTTCACAAGCGATTTTTGATCTAAATTTTTCTGGATTAAATTTAGTGATAACTCCTGCACCACTTGCACCTTCTTTAATACTGTTCCAAAAATCTTCTAGATTATTTCCGATTGGTGTCAAAGCACCCATTCCCGTTACTACAACTCTTCTCATAATATCACTTGTAATTTTGTATCGAAGATACTATTTTTATTGTTCGAGGATTAGAACGCCAAAGTGCAGGAAACATAGAATTTATTCAAATGCATTGATGAACAATTCTAACCCGACCGAACTTTAACAAATTCCTAAAGAAAACCAAGCTCCAATTGTGCTTCCTCACTCATCATATCTTTATCCCAGGGTGGATCAAATACAATGTTCACCTTTGCCGTTTTAACAGCAGGATGAGCAGCTACTTTGTCTTCAATCTCTTGTGGCATCGACTCAGCAACTGGGCAGTTGGGTGAAGTTAATGTCATTTCAATTTCGACATTATTTTCTTTATCTATTTTTACTTCATAAATCAACCCCAACTCAAAAACATCCACTGGTATTTCAGGGTCGTATATTGTTTTTAAAATATCAACAACTGTATTTTCTAATTCATTCATTGCTCAAATTGATTTTAATGCGCTTAATTTCATTTTTTGCACCATGCTGGCTAGTCCGTTTGCTCTTCTTGGAGACAAATGTTCTTGTAAACCAATATCTGCGATGAAGTGTAAATCACTCGTCGCAATAGTTTCAGGAGTTTCATTGTTTAAAACTCGAATAAGTAAACCAATAATTCCTTTTGTAATTATCGCATCAGAATCGGCTGTGAATTGCATTCTTCCTTCTTTCAATTCTGAATTCAACCACACTCTTGATTGACATCCTTCTATAAGTTTACTTTCTGTTTTATTTTCTTCAGAGATAATAGGCAATTCTTTTCCGAGTTCGATTATGTACTCGTATTTGTCCATCCAATCATCAAAGACTTCAAACTCTTCTGTAATCTCTATCTGTTTCTCTTCAAGTGTCATTTTTTTGTATCTAGTAATGTCCTCGTATTTCCCTTGCACTGTCGTTTGGTCTTCGAAAACTATCATTTTCTCTTATCCAATCATCAAAGACTTCAAACTCTTCTGTAATCTCTATCTGTTTCTCTTCAAGTGTCATTTTTTTGTATCTAGTAATGTCCTCGTATTTCCCTTGCACTGTCGTTTGGTCTTCGAAAACTATCATTTTCTCTTATCCAATCATCAAAGACTTCAAACTCTTCTGTAATCTCTATCTGTTTCTCTTCAAGTGTCATTTTTTTGTATCTAGTAATGTCCTCGTATTTCCCTTGCACTGTCGTTTGGTCTTCGAAAACTATCATTTTCTCTTATCCAATCATCAAAGACTTCAAACTCTTCTGTAATCTCTATCTGTTTCTCTTCAAGTGTCATTTTTTTGTGTCTATCTCAACATTCCCACACTTCGTTTTAAGGCTTTTAAAAATAACTCAACCTCTTCCATCGTGTTGTAAAAGGCAAATGATGCCCTAATTGTTCCTGGAATTTCGAAAAAATCCATTAACGGTTGTGTGCAATGATGTCCTGTTCTTACTGCGATTCCTTGCTTATCTAAAAGTGTTCCGACATCAAAAGGGTGTAGATCGTCAATAATAAAAGAAACAACGCTTGTTTTGTTTCTTGCTGTTCCTATTATTTTGGCTCCTTCTATTTTTAAAATTTCTTTTTCTGCGTAGGATGCCAATTCATTCTCGTGTTCTGAGATAGCATTCATATCTTGTTGCGAAAGGAATTCGAAGGCAGTACCTAAACAAATCCCTCCTGAAATATTGGGCGTTCCCGCTTCAAATTTATGAGGAAGAACATTATATGTAGTTTTATCAAAGGTCACTTTTGCGATCATGTCTCCACCTCCTTGATATGGGGGAAGATTTTCTAACACTTCTTTTTTTCCATAGACAATTCCAACACCGGTTGGGCCGAAAACCTTGTGGCCCGAAAAAACGAAAAAATCGCAATCTAATTTTTGCACATCAATTTTCATATGTTGAATGCTTTGAGCTCCATCTATAAGAACTTTTGCTCCTGCCTTGTGAGCTTTTTGAATAATTTCTCTTATAGGGTTAATCGTTCCTAAAGTATTGGATATATGAGTAATGGCTACCAACTTGGTTTGTTTAGAAAGCAAAGAGTCGTAAACATCCATTTTTAATTCACCAGCGTTGTTGATTGGAATAATCTTCAGAATGCATTTTTTTCTTTCACATAACATTTGCCAAGGAACTATGTTAGAATGATGCTCCATTGCAGAAATGATAATTTCATCACCCTCAATTAACGTTTCTCCAAAAGAAAAAGCAATCATGTTTATTCCAGCAGTTGTTCCAACTGTAAATAGAACTTCTTCTAATAAAGGCGCATTAATGTATTTTTGAATAGTTTCTCGAGCATTCTCATATTGCTCGGTTGCTACTTGGCTCAGATGATGCACACCACGATGAATATTTGAATTATCTTTTGTGTAGTATTTAGCAATCGCATCAATTACTGACTGCGGTTTTTGAGATGTTGCTCCATTGTCCAGATAGATCAAATCTTTTCCATAAACTTGTTGAGACAAGGTGGGGAATTCTTTCCTTATTTGTTCCACGTTAAAGGAAGTTTTTATTTTTTGATCCAACATAGAGTACAAAGATACAAAAAAGCCTTATTTTGAATGATTCTTAATTGGTAAAATGATTAAGATTTATAATTTGTTGTTTTTAAGAACAATCTCATCCTCTCGTTCACTGATTTAATATTTGAACTGACTCGTTACAAGTGATTTAACGAGTGAATGATTTAATGATGGAGTAAGGTCCTGTTAAATAACATTCTACTTTCTTTCTATTTACACAGAGAATCGTAGAGAAGCACAAGGTTCATAAAGAAGTTTGCTGGCTTATACAACATTCTACTCTTACTCTTTTTATTATATTTGCAACCTAATAAAACAAAGTGAAAACAGTATATATTACAAGAAGAGAGACGTTTAATGCGGCTCATAAACTTTACCGCGAAGATTGGTCTGAGAAGAAAAATTGGGAAGTGTTCGGTAAATGCAGTAATCAAAATTGGCATGGGCATAATTTTGTGATTTATGTCACAGTCAAAGGAATACCACACCCTGATACTGGATTCGTCATTAATTTGAAAGAATTAAGTCAAATCATGAAGGATGAGGTCATTGAACCACTGGATCATAAAAACCTAAATTTGGATGTTCCTTTTTTGAAGGGAATTATGGCGTCAACAGAAAATGTTGTTATTCATATTTGGGATAGAATGAAGGACAGAATAGAAGAAGCTGGAGGAGAATTAGTAAAAATTAAATTATCGGAGACGGAAAACAATTTTGTAGAATATTTTGGTGGAAAACAACCATTTTAATAATTAGTGAATATTCAAAACATGGAGGATAAAATATACAATGAGCAAACTACAAAGGTTCTTTCGGAGAATTTTAAAGTGGTCATTGAACAAATTGGTGAAGATCCAAATAGAGAAGGCTTGCAGAGAACTCCAGAAAGAGTTGCCAAAGCAATGCAGTATTTAACTCATGGATATGAATTAAATGCTGAGGACATTCTCAATCAGGCAATTTTTCACGAGGCGTACTCGGAAATGGTGATTGTGAAGGATATTGAATTGTATTCGCTTTGTGAGCATCATATATTACCTTTTTTTGGAAAAGCTCATGTTGCTTATATCCCTGATGGAAAAATAGTTGGATTAAGCAAAATACCGCGAATAGTGGACGCTTTTTCTAGGAGATTACAAGTTCAAGAGCGTTTAACAATTGAAATTAGAGATGCAATTCAAAATGTACTAAATCCTAAAGGAGTAGCAGTTGTAATTGAAGCATCTCATATGTGTATGCAAATGAGAGGTGTTCAAAAACAAAATTCCGTGACTACTTCAAGTGCATTTACTGGATTATTTATGACCAATGATTCTACGAGAAAGGAATTTATTGATTTAATTCAAGCAAAACTACATTAATGCTGACTCCAGACACTTGTGGAATGTGTTTTCTTGATGAAACAATAGTGAAAAGAGAGGGTAAATTCTAGATAAATTTCTATCTTTGATAAAAAATTAACAATTATGTCTTTTATTCATTTTGAAAAGTCAACTGTGGCACTAGGAACAATCGTTACCATTGCATTATTAGCAATCGTTGGTTGTATCATTGCTTTCGGTTAGATCTCGCAATAATAAAATTGAATCCTGTCCGTCCTTGACGAATAGGATTTTTTTGTTTAATACGTAAATTTAAAAATGCCATTCAATTCTATATTTTCCTGGATGATGAAAAAAAGAATTCATCAAATAGATCTTTTTAGAAAGTACCCTCATCAAGTGCAAAAGGAATTGTTTGGTAATCTTATTCGTACAGGTGTAAATACAACTTATGGTGCAATTAACGATTTTAAGTTAGTTAATTCCTATGATGATTATCGAGAAAAAATTCCGCTTCAGACATACGAAGACGCTAAAATGTGGATTGACCGAGCAATGAAAGGGGAGAAGAACTTACTTTGGCCCAATAAAACGAGTTGGTTTGCAAAAACTTCCGGAACAACAAGTCGGAGCAAAATCATACCAGTTACAAAAGAATCGTTGAACTTGTGTCACTACAACGGCGGTAAAGATTTATTGGCGATGTATTACGACAATCATCCAAAACGAAAATTGTATAAGGGAAAGCATCTAATTATTGGAGGAAGTGCAGATATCAATGAATTAAGTTCAGATTCCTATTTTGGTGATTTGTCCGCGATTATTGTTAAGAATCTACCGTGGTACATCGAGGCCCGGAGAACGCCGTCGAAGAAAATAACCCTGATGACTGACTGGCAAGAAAAGATTCAAAAAATGGCAGAATCGACCATAGAACAGGATGTGGTAATTATTGCTGGTGTGCCAAGTTGGACAATGGTACTTGCGAATAAGGTGCTCGAGATTTCTGGAAAGAAAAATTTGAAAGAAGTGTGGCCGAACCTCGAGTTGTTTATGCATGGAGGCGTGAGTTTTGAACCTTATCGAGAGCAATTTAAAAAATTGATTCCGGATCCGAACATGAATTATGTGCAAACATACAACGCCTCAGAGGGTTTTTTTGGAATTCAAGATCAAATTGATTCTGATGAATTGTTGCTAATGCTAGATTATGGAATTTATTATGAATTTATACCAATGAATGAATTCAATGGTGTAAATTCTAAAAAGGTGATAAACATTGAAGAGGTAGATTTAGAAGTTAATTACGCTCTTGTGATATCAACAAACGCTGGATTATGGAGATATATTATCGGAGATACCATTAAGTTTACCTCATTATTGCCCTACCGTTTTAAAATAACTGGACGTGTAAATAGTTTCATTAATTCTTTCGGAGAAGAAGTAATTGTTGAAAATTCGGACCTAGCCATTTCTCGAGCAAGTAAAAAAACGAATTCACAAATTAAAGAATATACGGTAGCTCCCGTTTTCATGAAAGGCAGTGAGAAAGGAGCCCATGAATGGGCTGTTGAGTTTACTGAAGAACCCAATGAAATGGAGCAATTTGCCGTCATTTTAGATGCAGAATTACGTGCTATAAACTCAGATTATGATGCAAAACGATCACACAATATGGTTCTAGGGATGCCCGTTCTTAATAGTGTTAAAAAAGGTACGTTTGACAATTGGTTGCAATCTAAAGGTAAGTTGGGTGGGCAGAATAAAATCCCTAGATTATCAAACGACAGAGAGCTTTTGGAACAGATTTTGCAGCTGTAGTCTCTATAAAAGAGAGTAAACAATTACTTCAATAAAAAACAGTAACTTTCGGTAATGAATAGAGCGTGGAATTTGAATCGGTCAGTAAAAGTTAAGATTTCTTTGCTTGTCATTGTCTTCTTGACTTCTTATTCAACGTTTGCCCAAGACTCGGTATCTTATACCTGGGACGATAAAGGTACAGTTACGATTAATGAGAATGAAGTTTGGGCGTTGGATGCATTCGAAAATGTATATGTGTCTAATAATGAAGTAATCAATAAATTTGACTCTGAAGGGGAATTAATGTTTTCGCAGAGTATAAAGTCACTTGGCAGAATGACTCAAATGGTTCTCATTAACACAATGAAGTTAGTGCATTTTTCAGAGGAACAGCAAACGCTTTGCTATTTTGACAATACACTCTCTCCTATGGATGACTGTATAGATTTAGCGGAAGAGGATATTGTAAATGCATCAATCGTCTGTAGTTCTGATCAACCAAACAAAATATGGGTTTTGGATAATCTTAACCTAACGCTCAATTTATTGTCATTAGATGGTTTAAATCAAAGTCAACAAATAAGAAATTTAAAAGGGATACTTGATATGGATAATATCGTCCAAATGAAAGAAAGTGGAAATCGCCTGTATTTGTTAGATAAATCGAAAGGAATTTACATTTTTGACATGTATGGATCTCTTTTGGAGTTTGTCGAAGAAAAAAGTATTCAACATTTTGAGGTTGTTGGGTCCACTTTATTCACATTGATTGACAATTCTGTCCATATTCACGCTTTAGACCGCGATGAATTTATCCTTGTCAATCTGCCTTTAGAGGACGTTATAGAGCTTAGGGCAGAGAATCAACTGGTGTATTTAAGAACAAAAAGCAATGTTCATAAATACAGTTTAGTATTTAACTAATTCTTCTTGCTACTTCTCGCAAAGTTTGTAATTTAGTCAGACCAAAAAAGGACTAAAAATAGACTGAATATGCACATTGCAATTGCCGGAAATATTGGATCAGGAAAGACTACGTTAACGAGAATGTTAGCGAAACATTTTGGATGGGATACACACTTTGAAGATGTAGAGCAAAACCCTTACCTGAATGATTTTTACGAAGATATGCAGCGCTGGTCTTTTAATCTTCAAATCTATTATTTGAACAGTAGATTTAATCAAATTCAAGAAATTCAAAAATCTGAAGGGACTGTTATTCAGGATAGAACAATATATGAGGATGCATTTATTTTTGCGCCCAATTTGCACTCTATGGGATTGATGACAACAAGAGATTTTGAGAATTATTTCTCTCTATTTAACTTGATGGACTCTTTTGTATCTTCTCCAGACTTATTGATTTATTTGCGCGCAAGTGTTCCTACTTTGGTCAATCAAATTCAGAAAAGAGGTCGTGATTATGAAGAAAGTATTCGTTTGGATTACTTAAAACGTTTAAATGAGCGATACGAAGCTTGGATTTCAACATACGATAAAGGGAAATTACTCGTTATCGATGTTGATAACAATAACTTCCCAGAAGACCCAGAAGATTTAGGGAAAATAATCAATGCAATTGACGCGGAAATTAACGGATTATTCTAAAAAGCAATTAGCATGATAGTAGTAACAGGAGCAGCAGGTTTTATAGGAAGTTGCCTAGTTAGTCGTTTGAATAAGTCTGGGCACGATAATATAATCGTCGTTGATGACTTTTCTAAAACAGAGAAAGAGGGTAACCTGGAAGGTAAAACCATGCTGGCAAAAGTTGGACGAAAGGATTTCGTAAGTTGGTTAAAAGAATTTGGCAATGAGGTTGATTTCATCTATCATATTGGAGCAAGGACAGATACAACTGAGTTTGATGTGAAAATTTTCAATGAATTGAATCTAAATTATTCAAAGAATCTTTGGAATTTATGCGTTGAATATCAAATCCCTTTGGTGTATGCAAGCTCTGCCGCAACTTATGGTTTGGGAGAGAACGGGTACAAGGATGATCATGATGTGATTGATAAATTACAACCATTAAACCCTTATGGTGACTCGAAAAATGATTTTGATAAATGGGTGCTTCAGCAGACAGAATTCCCTCCATTTTGGGCAGGATTAAAGTTCTTTAATGTTTACGGACCCAATGAATTTCATAAAGGGAGAATGGCTTCTGTTATTTTTCATGCCTACCATCAAATTAATAAAACAGAAGGGATGAAATTGTTTCGCTCTCACAATCCTGATTACACGAATGGAGGGCAGTTAAGAGATTTTATTTACGTAAAAGATGTAGTTGAGGTTTGCTATTATTTGATGGATACTCCTCCAAATTCTGGCATTTACAATCTTGGAACAGGGCAAGCAAGAACATTCCTTGATTTAACAAAACACACGTTCAAAGCAATGAAGAAGGAAGAGAATATTTCCTTTATTGATACTCCTGAAGATATCCGTGATAAGTACCAGTACTTTACCGAAGCTGACATGACCAAATTAATAGAGTCAGGTTACAGCAAAGGATTTCACTCTTTAGAAGATGGTGTTAATGATTATGTGAAGAATTATTTGATGCTAGGGGAGTGGTATTAGAGAATAGTTCTATTTGCCACCATTAATAATTCTGCATTCTTCTAGAAACTTAATTTGTCTTTTGGCTTCTTTTTTCTGATTATTTTGATAAATATTATTTTTATAGTAAATCATTCCAGTTTTGATATCAACAGTCCCAAAATTATATGCCCATGCAAATCCTTCACTTCCTTTGGTACTTGTTAATCTGAAAATATATTTATAATTACTGTCTTCCTCATCAGTATCAAGTTCAGCTATTTCTTCTGGAGTTAAGAATACTTTTTTTCCTAGGTAGTATTTTTTTCCTTGCATTCTAATAATATCATTGTATTTATGAGCTCTGGAAAGCATCATACCTAATTGAGTGGCATAATTATCTGATAAAATTAAAAAAATCATTATGTCATTCGAATTTGAACCGACGATTGGAATAGTCTCACCTCCAATATGTGCAGGCTTAGGTTTATTATCCTGGGAGTGCGATAAAAAAGAAAGTACTGTAAAAAGGATGAATAAATATTTTCTCATAGGGGTTAGGCTTTTTAATTTTTATAAAACTAATATATATTTCCTTTAAAATTAATGTTTTCGATAAATTGGCGTACTTTTCTAACACACTTTTCATCTATTATTCTTTAATCAATTCATCAATTCAAAGATTCGATTATTGATTTCCTATTTATATTTGACGTTTTGTATCTAAAGAGAGAATAGAAGTATATCCTCCCCCTTAATCCCCCTCCAAAGGGGGAAACCAAAGTGGACAGTATAAATTAAGTATTTTTTCTTTCTTCCAATCCGTCTAAAACACAACGTACTAACAACTAAACTCTCGAAGATACTTCCCCCTTTGGAGAGGGAAACAAAGTTGAACGTATAAATGGAGTATTTTTTCTTTTGCACTTTATTTAAGAAACTAATTTTATACTTCTAAGAACTAATTTTTGAAGACATTTTTCCCATAGGAGGGGAAGACAAAGTTGAATGTATAAACGGAGTGTTTTTTCTCTTATTCTGCCAAGAGCTACGTTTTGAGAGCATTTCCCCCTTTGGAGGGGGATTAAGGGGGAGGATATTCCTAATTTAACTTTTCATCCAAAACACACATTCCTAGCTCCTCAATCTCTACCATCTTTTTAAATCAAAATCAGCTCTTTTGAAACAGTGTAAAAACATACGGTCTATTATCTCCATTTGGATTGGTATAATCAAAATCAAAAAAATCAATGAGTTGATAGTTATCACCTAAAAATTTAGCAATCCCATCTGCATCGTACCTTTTAACCGGTAATCTACTGCATTTTTCTGCGCCGTTGAGATTGAATGTTGCAATAATAACATGACCTCCACTTTTAACAGCATTGTTGAGTAGATTAAAATACGTTTGTTGATCTTCCCCTTCTGTCAGAAAGTGAAAAACAGCTCTATCATGCCAAACAGCTATATCAGCAAGCATTTTGAGCTTTGTTGGGTTTGTTAAATCGTCAATAATCCAACTAACATGCTTTAACTCATTATCAGACAATCTGTTTTTCGTGTTTTCTAAAGCCTTTTCACTGATATCGGTAGCGATTATATTTGTGTAACCATTATGGATTAATTCGTCTATTAGAATAGATGAGCCCGAACCAATGTCAACAATTTTATCGTTTTTTGATACTCCGCTTTTTGAAATTAAATCCAATGATTCTTTTGCCGACTTTTGGTACCAACCCAATTTCGATTCCTCGTTTTCGTATGAAGATTCCCAATGATTTTTAAGTGATTTTTTTTCTGACATAATTAGAATTTTGATAAAGATAAGCAATTGGAAATAGCTGAAAGAAACCTAAGTCACATCTTCAAAAAGATGCGAGAACTTATCAGCAAGAAAGGAATTCTTCAAATCTTCAACAGTATCGATATCGTTTAATTCCACTATTTTTTTTGTAGAATATCCTTTGTCTAAAACTTCACATAAAGTAATGTCTAATAGATTCTCTGTGCTCCATTCTTTGTTTTTAAAAATAAACGGAAGTAACTTTTTCATTCCAACAAGGTAGTATCCGCCATCTTCAGCAGGGCCAAAAACAGTGTCTGAATTTTGCAATTCATCAAATCCAGATTGAATAATGGTCTTATTAAGGTCGGGAATGTCAGTTCCAACTCCAATAACGTTTGTGTAGCCTAAATCGAAGCTATTTTTGAATGCATTGAGCATTTTTTCGCCCAAATCGCTTCCTTCTTGAACGAATTTTTTTTCGTTTGGCCATTTCTTCTTGATAATTACGTCAGAAAAGTAAACGTGAATATCGCAATTGTTTATTTTTGAAGTACTTTTCTCAAGTAATTCAACTAGGTGCTTGTACACTTCAAATGCACCATCGTCTCCAATTGTTTTGGCAAGACGTGTTTTGACTTTACCCAGTTTGATGTTCTTCGCGAAGATAATAAGTAGATTGTTCATTGTCTGCAAGGTTGATTTAAGGTTCTAATAATCGAACAGTAAAAAGCTTGTTAATAAACGACGTCGCCCTTCACCCATTTGCCCCAATCTTTATTGTAGCCATGAATTCGTGCTGTTTTGTTTTCTTTTAAATCAACCATTGGGTATTTTTCATTCGCCCAGTAGAATAAACCACCGTACATGTTCTTAACATTCGTGAATCCTTTCTTCTTTAGTATCTCACCAAAGGTCTGACTTCTGGCTCCAACACTACAATAGACAATGATTAGTTTGTCCTTATTTACATCCTTAATTTCACTGATATTGGAGCCGTCTAAATCCATTCTCTTAGCTCCTTTGATATGACTTACCAAGAATTCATCATTTTTTCTTACATCTAAAAACAATGCATCTCCTTTTTTGAGATGGGTTAATGTTTGCGCAATTGTGAGTGTTGGAAAATCGCTGTAATACTTGTTCAACATTTTTTTATAATCATTGGATTGGGCATAGCTATTTGACATGAAGAAAAGAGATATAATGACTGTTATTAATTTCATAATTCTAAATATTTTGCTTAGACGAAGCAGTGATTCTTTTCTTTCATCCTAAGGTACACAAACCAACGTATCAAAAACAGGAGAAAAACCGGCCCAAATACCTAACGCACCTCCACTTAAATTATTGGGGATGTTTGTTGGAGTGGCAAAGGGATTTCCCGCAGTCACTAATTGAACTTCTTTTTTCTCTAAAAATTCAAAAACAGCTTTGTCGATTTTGGAAAATTTTATAACGAGAGTATCCCCTAATGTAAACAATCCATGCGCATCTTCTGGAATAGTATCCCCATAAGCGGAGGGATTATCAAAAAAGAAGTCAAAAGTTAACCCGTCAAAGAATTCATCATCAAAAACAGGACCAAAAGGCTTTTGGAAATTAGCGTCTAGAGGATCTCCATTTACGTCTTGATTAATTCGTTTAACCTCCCACATATACGCATCGTATTGCCCGACAGGATCAGACAATGTTGCCCAAGAGTATCCATAATTGGTATTCGAGCCATCAGGTTTCCAATAAGTAAGATCCAAAGGGACTGGAATTTCTATTTTTGTGGATGCTCCGTATGTTTTTCCTTCAAAATTTATGGTTAAGTCATACGTTTTTCCAATTTCACCAAAAATCAATGGATCTAATGAAGTATATCCACAAATTTTAACACTTGCTAAATCTGCAACCGGTATGCCGAGTAATTGAGAAACGAACACCTCACTACCTACTGGAAGGTTATCTGTACAAATCTCAATGAGTTGAACAGTTGTTGTGCCGTTCGATACTGTAACTTGCGCACCGGAAATAAATGAACTCAAGAATGCATTCAAATCTGTCGGTGCATATATATCCTTGGATTTTGAAAGCAACACTAAAGGCGGTTGACCTGTTTCTATTCTTCCATCAACAACCATTTGCTCCTCAAAACCTGGGATGTCAATGACTACTTCTTTCGTACATGACGAGATGAAGAATAGTACGCTTAATAAGTAGACTATTTTTTTCATAATTAAAATTCAAAATTCAAAATTCCATGTTACACTAGGTATAATTGGAAATAGTGTTACTTGTTTTACTTTTATTTCAAAATCTCCTGCAAGGAAGTCACCATCATTATCAATATACAAAAAATACGGATTCGCTCTATTATAAACGTTGTAAATTGAAAATGCAATGTTTGTTTTTAACTTCTTTTTGACTTTAATTGTTTCTCCTGTTGTTTTATCGTATTTTTCTTTATACTCTTTACTATACCACGTTGCAGAGACATCAAGACGATGATATGGTGCCATTCTTGTAGAGTTTCTTGCGCCATAATTAAAAAGCAACTCTTGGTTTTGAACATACCAGGAAGTAGGAAGAGTTAATGTATTTCCAGTTGCATAAATAAATGCACTTGTAAAAATCCATCGTTTGTTAGGTTTGTAACTTGCTACAATTGACAAGTCATGTCTTCTATCGTATTTTGCGGCGTACACTTTTCCGTCGTTCAAATCGTTAAATTGCCGTTCAGTCTTGCTTAAAGTATAACCAATCCAACCCGTAAATTTACCAGCAGATTTTTTAATAAATAACTCAACTCCATAGCTCCATCCTTTACCAAAAACGAGTAAATTATCGGTGTTATCATTTACGTTATCACCGGGTAATGCGCCTTCTTTGTACTCAATGAGGTTGTTCATTCCTTTATAATATATCTCCACTGATGTTTCTAATTTGTTTTGCATGAAATTTTTGAAATATCCTAATGAAGTTTGCCAACCTTTTTGTGGCTTTGCAATATCTGTTGCTGGGTACCAAATATCTGTCGGAAGAGAAACAGCACTTAAAGAAGTCAAATTAACATATTGATAGTTGTAAGAATAACCTGCTTTAATTGAACTTTTGCCTGGTAACAACCATCTTAAAGAAATTCGAGGTTCTAGGCCATGATAAAATTGAATAACGTCTCCTTTGTTGTAAACGATAGTTGTGTCTGGAGTACTAATGCCTCCTTTAACATATCGGGTAAACGGACCAACGTGTTGGAACATACTATAACGTAAGCCTGCGTTAATTCGAATATTCTCATTAACATCAAACTCATCCATTAGGTATGCTGCCGACTCATGACTTTTAAGTTGTTGAGCTAGACCTGTATCAAAAACTGTCTCGTCACTTTCTGCAGATACACTTACGGGTGTAAATGTGTGGTAAATATAGTCCAACCCATATTTAATTTTGTGACGAGAATTAGGGAAATAAGTAAAATCTACTTTTCCACCCCAGTCACGAATGCCAGAATTTAGCTTAAATCTAAACTGATCTTGAGCCGAAATAAAACTGAATTGATAATCAGTCATAGTTGCAGTAACATTCATGAATAACTTACTGGAAAAAATGTGATTCCATCGAAGAGCAGCAATTCCATTTCCCCAAGGCATATCCACTTGAAAATTGTCATCAGTATTGCCAAAGCTGAATTTATCTTTTCCATAATAACCACTTAGAAAAATTTTATCTTTCTTTGAGATTTCATAGTTCATTTTAAGGTTCAAATCGTAGAAAAAATAACTGGTTCCCGCAAAAGGAGAATCATCAGGTATCGCAGCTTTCATAATGACATCCAAATAGGTTCTCCGTGCAGAAATAATGAAAGAACCTTTGTCTTTTTTCAAAGGGCCTTCGATAGTGAGCCGTGAAGAAATTGCACCAATACCACCTTTAACACCGAAACGTTTTTTGTTTCCTTCGTTCATGTTAACTTCCAATACGGAAGACAACCTTCCTCCAAAATTGGCAGGCATTCCTCCTTTAATTAAGTTGACACTTTTAACTGCATCTGCATTGAAAACAGAGAAAAAACCAAATAGATGAGCCGCATTGTAAACAACTGCTTCATCTAAAAGAACTAAATTTTGGTCAGGTCCGCCTCCACGAACATAAAAACCTTGTCCACCCTCTGCTGCAGAAGACACACCGGGTAAAAGCTGTATTGTCTTGATAATATCAACCTCACCCATAAATGCAGGGAGAGTCTTTATCTCATCTATGTCAAGTTCTATTTGACCAATTTTGGTGCTTTTTATGTTTTCTTCTGCTTTCGCATTTACAAGAACCTCTTCAATGTCTTGAAAGTCAGCTCCCAATTCATAATCATAGCGAACATCTTTTGTGAGATCAATTTCCCTCTTTTCTGTTTCTTGTCCACCCATCCGGAACTCGACGATGTATTTTCCTACAGGGACTGTTAATGAATAAAATCCATAATTATTGGTAATTGTCCCTTTTTTGATGGAAGAAATATAAATCTTAGCACCAATTACTGTCTCTCCGCTACGTGCATCAGTTATATATCCACTCAGTGTTGCATTCTCTTGCGAGAAAGAACGAATACTGGTAAACAGAAGTAGTGTAAGGAAGAAAAACTTAGCCATTGATTTAATTATCATGTAAAACTCGGTAAAAATGGATGCTTATCAAAATTGAACAAGTAATTTAACATTTTCTTCCGTTTCTTTGAGACGATGCAACTAAGATTTTCTTACTACATTTGAAGCTTGGATAGTTGTTCTCTCTAAAAAAGGAAAAAGTAGTACATGAAAGTTTCATATAATTGGTTAAAAGAATACATCGACATTGATTTATCGGCAGAAAAAGCATGTGAAATCTTAACAGATACAGGTCTGGAGGTTGAAGGCTTGCGAAAAGTCGAAGGTGTAAAAGGTGGCTTGAAAGGAGTTGTTGTTGGGGAAATTTTAACCTGTGAAAAACATCCCGATGCAGACAGATTGAACGTAACAACTGTCAATGTTGGGGAAGCGGAACCTTTGCAAATTGTATGTGGTGCGCCAAATGTTGCTATTGGACAAAAGGTCATTGTAGCTACTGTTGGTTGTACATTATACCCTTCTCCTGAAGAAGCTTTTAAGATTAAAAAATCCAAAATAAGAGGAGTAGAATCTCTAGGTATGATTTGCGCCGAAGATGAGTTAGGACTGGGCAAGTCGCATGACGGAATACTTGTTCTAGATGATTCAGTTTCCATTGGAACATCTGGTGCGACTCATTTTGAGTTAGAAGATGATTATGAAATTGAAATTGGATTGACACCAAATCGTTCTGATGCAATGGGACATATTGGTGTTGCTAGAGATCTAGTTGCCTATTTGAATGTACATCAGAAAACGAACCTATCTTTGAATATACCTTCTGTAGAGAATTTCAAAGTAGAAAGTAACGATCTTAAAATTGATGTTTCAGTTGAAAACAATAAATTTTGCCCCCGATATATGGGCACAAGTATCAAAGATGTGAAAGTTGAGGCTTCTCCTGCTTGGTTGCAAAAAAGATTAAGGTCAATTGGACTTTCTTCTATTAACAATGTAGTGGATGTGACCAATTTCGTCATGCATGAATTAGGAACTCCTTTGCATGCGTTTGATGCAGAAAAATTAAACGGTCGATTAGTTGTAAGAACAGCAACCAATAAGGATAAATTCACCACTTTAGATGATGTTGAAAGAGAATTGTCATCGGAAAATTTAATGATTACGAACGGAACGGATAATTTGTGCATAGCAGGCGTTTTAGGTGGAAAGGATTCTGGAATTTCTGAACAATCATCAAATATTTTCTTGGAATCTGCCTATTTTGATGCAGTATCTGTCCGGAAAACAGCAAAAATGCATGCGTTGAATACAGATGCATCTTTTCGTTTTGAAAGAGGAGTTGACCCTGATATGACAGAATACGCATTGAAAAGAGCTGCTTTATTGATTCAAGAAGTAGCAGGAGGTTCTATAGCAATGGATGTTGTCGATACCAATTCTAAGCCGGTTGCTGATTGGACCGTTGAGTTTAACTACGATAGATGCAACCGATTGATTGGTCATAATCTGACCAAAGAAATGACCAACGATATTTTGCGAAATTTGGAAATTGAAATTCTCTCTGAGAATGGGAACGATGTCACGTTGAAAATTCCAACGTACCGTGTGGATGTAACTCGAGAGGCTGATGTCATAGAAGAAGTCCTCCGAATTTATGGTTTTAACAATGTCCCAATTCCAGCAAAGTTAAATTCTTCGATTTCGTATTTTAAAAAGCCGGATGTTGAAAAAGTACAGACGGTTATTTCTGAAATGCTCGTAGGTTTGGGTTGCATTGAAACAATGAATAATTCTTTAACGAAATCTGAATATTCTGAGAAACTAGGAGACGAAACAGTAAAACCAGAAAGAAATGTAAAGATGCTGAATCCATTGAGTTTGGATTTAGATGTAATGCGTCAGTCTTTAGTTTTTAATGCATTAGAAATGGTTGCGCATAACCAAAACCGTCAGAACTCTGACTTAAAACTATATGAATTCGGCAAAACGTATCATAAATTTGAGTCGGGCTATTCAGAGAATAAACGATTGATGATTGTTCTTTCAGGTAAAAAGGAGCAAGAAAATTGGAATTCTTCGAAAGATAAAACAAGCTTTTATTCTATTAAAGCAACTGCTTTGACTGTATTTAGTCGTCTCGGTTTGGAAGGCATGCTAAAAGAAAAGGCATTGAAAAACTCATTGTTGCAAGATGGATTTCAGTTATTTATTTTGAAAAATAAAGTCGGAGAAATTGGTTGGGCTTCTTCAAAAATGAAGAAACATTTCGGGATAAAACAAGATGTATTTATAGCCGATTTAGACTGGGATGCAATCATTGATAGTTTGAAATTCTCAAAAGTTAAATACACTGAACTCCCTAAAACATTTGCTGTTCGTCGTGATTTCTCGTTATTGCTAGATAATAAAATCACCTTCTCTGAAATAGAAGAATTGGCAAGAGCGTGTGATAAGAAAATCTTAAAAGAGGTAGGCCTGTTTGATGTGTATGAAGGCAAAAATTTAGAGGATGGTAAAAAATCGTATGCTGTTTCCTTCAAATTTCAAGATGCTGATAAAACCTTAAAGGACCAACAAGTAGATGCTGTAATGGATAAAATAAGAGGACAACTCGAAGGAAAGTTGGGTGCTGAGTTGCGCTAGTTGAAAATTTTCGAATCACTATGTCTAACCCTTTAACTTCTAAACAATATTTTATCACAGGTATCGGTACAGATGTTGGGAAAACAGTAGTGAGCGCGATTGTTGCAGAAGCACTAAACGCAACTTATTGGAAGCCAATTCAAGCAGGTGATTTGAATCAATTAGATTCGGGAACAGTTAGTTCTTTGACAGAAAACGTAGCAATTCTTCCCGAAGGAATCACACTCTCTCAGCCAATGTCACCTCATGCTGCGGCAAAAATAGATGGTGTTAATTTAGAATTATCGGATTTTGAATTACCTAAAGTGGAAGGAAATTTAATTGTCGAAGGAGCAGGAGGAATTATGGTGCCAATTAATGATGACGGATTAATGATTGTTGATGTTATTGAGAAATTTCAACTACCTGTAATTTTGGTTTCTCGGCATTATTTAGGGAGCATCAACCACAGTATTCTTACGGCAGCAGCTTTGCATAGAAAAGGCGTAAAAATAGCCGGTTTGGTCTTCGTTGGTGAAGAGAACAAAGAAACAGAATCAATTATTTTAAAAATCACAGGTACTTCTGTAATAGCTAGAATACCTGAGGTTTCAGAGCTTAGTAAAGAATTCATTTTGGAGCAGGCGTCAAAAATCAAATTGCAATCTGTCTAAAACATGAAAGAAATTCAATTGGATTCCATAAGAGTAAGTCTTCGATTTGTAAAAGCCGATGACTTAGATTTTATTCACGAATTACATTCGCTTGAAAAGGTAGATGAGTATAACACACTCGGAATTATTACCAATAGAAAAGACACTAAAAAAATGGTCAATTTTTGGATCAGCGAAATGCAGAAAACAAAAGTTGCGAGTTATACATTTCAAATAGAAGATACATCGAACAATCAACTTGGGCTCATTGCCTTGAACCTTTCTCGGAAGAAGATGCAAAGTGCAGAAGTATGGTATAAGTTATTGCCCAAACATTGGAATAAGGGTTATGCAACGGAGGCTTTAAAGTTAGTGATGGATTTTGGTTTTTCTCAACTAGACCTCCATCGAATTAATGCCGGCTGTGCAATAGCTAATACTGCATCTGTTAAAGTTTTGGAGAATGTTGGAATGAGAAGAGAAGGCATTTGTAGTGAAGTACTCCCTTTAAAATCAGGTTGGTCGGATAATTATGAGTACGCGGTATTGAAAAAGGAATGGCAGATAAATACGCCAAATTCTATCAACCAAAAAGACAAAGACCATGTTTGGCATCCATTTACACAACACCAAACGGCAAATGACCACCTAGAAATTGTGAAAGCTCATGGAATCTATCTAGAAGATGCTTCCGGAAAGAAATACATCGATGCCAATTCTTCTTGGTGGGTCAATACTCATGGGCATGGACATCCGCATATTGCTAAAGCAATCAATGAGCAATTTGCAACCATGGATCACATTGTTTTTGCAGGGGTGACCCATCCAAAAGCAGTTGAATTAGCAGACAGAATCACGGACATACTTCCACAACATTTAGAAAAGGTATTTTTCTCGGATAACGGTTCAACCGCCGTTGAAATTGCCATTAAAATGGTCCTGCAATATTTTTACAACAAAGGCGAAAAGAAGAATCGATTTTTAGCAATGAATGGCTCCTATCACGGAGATACTTTTGGTGCCATGTCAGTTGGACAAAGAGGTTATTTCAACAAGCCATTTGAACCTTTTTTCTTTGATGTCGACTACATTGATTTCCCTAATAAAGAGAATGAAAAAGCTATTTTGGAGAAAGCAAATGAGTTGTTTGCTACAAAAGAATTTGCTGGATTAATCATTGAGCCGTTGGTTCAAGGTGCAGCAGGAATGCGTATGTACTCAGCTGAATTCTTAGATAAATTGACCGCTTTGGCACATGAAAATGAGGTGCTTGTTATTTTTGATGAAGTCATGACAGGATTCGGAAGAACAGGAAAAATGTTCGCGATGGACTATTGTCAGAATAAACCAGATTTAGTCGCTCTATCTAAAGGGTTAACAGCAGGAATAATGGCATTGGGTTTAACAGTTGCCTCCAACAAAATATACGATACCTTTCTATCCGATGAGGTTGGAAAAGCCTTGTTGCATGGACATTCTTTTACAGCAAATCCGATTGCTTGTGCTGTTGCTTGTGCCAACCTAGACATTTTTGAAAAAGAGAACACTTGGGTAGGGATCAATAATATAATTGAGTGGAATCGAAACTTTGCAAAGCAATTAGAAAAACGAGATGGTATAGAACACATTCGACAGCAGGGAACAATCATTGCTTTTGAAGTCAAAACGGGAGAAGGGAATAGTTATTTCTCTGACTTAAAAACAACAGCTTACAATTTCTTTTTGGAGAATGGAATTTTGCTTAGACCTTTGGGGAATGTCATTTTTGTCAATGCTCCATATACTATTTCAGAAGAAGAATATGGTCGAATAACTGCGTCCATTTTATCCTTTTTAGAAGAGTTGGTGTAAGAAACAAAGCCGATTTTAAGTGAAATTGGTTGTTTTCTCCATTATTCACGATATATTCTTCTTTCCTTCTCAGTGTTCACTGTAGTTACGTTTTGAATCCGTAGATTTGAGCTGTAAAATAAGTACAATGGAAAAACCATCACCAGAAGCGAAAGCACTTTCTCTATTTTTAATGGCTCACAAAGCAACTGATCCTGCATGTAAAGAGAAATCTATCCATATCAACAGATTGTGGGACCTTGTAAAAGCAGGGAGAATGAACAAAACCAAATACATGGGAGAAGTGCAAAACGCATTGACATTATTTGGTGGATATGATGAAGTAGTAGAGAAAACAGTCCAATTTTACATTAAAAAAACGGGCAAATGGAAATTAGAAGGCAAAGATAAATATTGCTCAGACGCTCAGAAGATCGCAGATAAAATACTAAGAAAATAGTTGAGTTATGATTAAACACACACTTAAAGACCAAGTTGTCTATTTATCGATTGATAAGATTGATTTTTCATACAGAATACCCTTAAAAAAACTTGGAAACACAACTGATTGGAAGGTTGGAGAAAAAGCACCAAAAGGAGTGGTCGTTAAAAATGTCTCATCGTGGGCACTTCAGTTGTTGACAAAAAAAGCAACCGAGGAAAAATACATCAAGCAATTCAAGACTATCGTTCAGGAATATGCTCCGAGTAACACCATAAATTGGGAAGACACCTTTTTAGCTATTAATATTCAGAATTATTACAATTGGCTAGTTGCTTCTAATGAAACTGCAGAGAAAAAGAGTAGCGAAGAGGAGATTCTTGCAAATATTAAGAAGAAGTACAAACTAGACTAAGGTGTTTTTACTATTTTTTTGGAGGCGTAAGTACTTAAGGCCCTTTGTTTTGACTTAACGGTTTAATTAATTATATTTACTTGTTATGGGCTACTATGCTATAATTAAATCAAACATGTATAAAGGATATAATTTAAAAGTTAATATAGAAAAAGACAATGTGTTTTGGAATTTCCATAATATAGGTCAGAAATTGTTTCAAGACAACCTTGTTAAACTAGGAACAACATTTAAATCCTTTTTAGAAAAAGACGGGACAATTGATGGGACGAAAATGCAAGAAAATTGGTTCCCCCAATATAATTTCGATGTTTTTATTTCTCATTCCCATGCTGACGAGGATTTAGCTATTTTCTTGTCAGGATGGCTATCTAAACATGGCATAACTTCCTTTGTTGATTCTTGTTTATGGGGTTATTCAAATAAATTATTAAAAGAAATAGATAACAAATACTCTTGGTCGGAAACAAATAAATCTGTTTATGCATATTACAAAGTAAATTACTCTTCAAGTCATATTCACATGATGCTCTCAAATGCCTTGGCAATGATGATTGACAAATCAGAATGTTTCATTTTTTTAAATACTCCAGAGTCAGTAGTTCCATTTTTAGAAATGGATAAGACAAAATCTCCTTGGATTTATAACGAGATCGTATTGTCAAAATTAATTGAAAAAAAGCCACCTAATAGAGTAAGAAGGACAAATGAAACTTATTCGAATTTTAGTGGACAAGAGAAATTAGAAATCAAATACAATTTAGACTTAGCACATTTAACAAATTTGGATTATTCAATGTTTTTTGAAACATGGGGACAAAAACAGTTTGCATCAAAAAATGAGGCCTTAGATAGTCTATATGAATTATAATAAATTTATGGTGAAAACTTAACTACTATGGCAGTCAATGAAAAATATTTAGATCACTTACAATCAGTTATCACAAGACATAATAGTAACTCTTTTATGATAAAAGGATGGACAATTACAATATGTACCGCTGTTTTTGCCTTATCTGGAACTTGGAAAGAACCAATTGTAGCATTAGTGGCATTAGTACCAATTTCAGTTTTTTGGGTTTTGGACTCACTTTATCTTGCAAATGAAAGATGCTTCGTGAGTCTTTATACGGCTGCAATTAACGAGTACTCCTTAAAGGTTAAAAATAAAGAATTAATTAAAGAGCATCAAGAGAAATCTGAGGACGGAGAAGTTTATCCTGAGACAGAATTGGAAATAAATTCAAGTCAATACTCTATGAATATTATGCCATTTCGAAAAATATCAAGAAATAATTGGCAAGATGTTTTTAAATCAAATACCATAGCATGGTTCTACATTATGCTGAGTACTTTCTCAATTGCGCTTTTCATTGGACTTCTTTTAATTAAAAAACCAGCCTCAAATGAACCCATAAAAGTTTCAACTAAAATAGAGGCTGACAGTTTGTTCATCAGAACTGATAAGCCAGAAGTAATTATAAACAACATCATCCTGAATGATTCAATAATTAATTCAGACACTTTAAAAAATTATAAATAATGGGGAAGAAAATTTTTGTCTCATACAAATACGGAGACTCACACGTTTATAATTTACCAAATAATTACTTTACAACTGTAAGACATTATGTTGATGCACTTCAAAATAAACTTAATGAAGATGACCATATCTATAAAGGTGAAAATGATGGTGAAGATTTAAGCTCATTTAAAGACTCAACAATTGAATCTAAACTAAGAGGTAAAATTTTTGATAGTTCAACCACTTTGGTTTTGATATCTAAAGGAATGAATGAAGTTTATAAATTAGAAAAAGACCAATGGATTCCTTGGGAAATCTCTTATTCATTAAAAGAACTAACCAAAGTTGGAAGAACTAGTAGAACAAATGCTATTCTTGCAGTTGTTTTACCAGACGAATCTAATAATTATTCATATTTTTTTACTTATGATTCTGATTGCAATTGTACAAACCATAATACTCCTATTCTATTTGAAATATTAAGAAAAAACATGTTCAATCTTAAAAAACCGGAAACATCAATTTGCAACGGACAGACAGTGTATAAAGGTGAATATTCATGAAGTTGTTTAAAGTTGTCTAAGTAAAATGACAGAAAAAGCTA
>TARA_R110002072_G_scaffold29258_2_pt1 | contig 69302 bp, 43 predicted proteins | sample TARA_R110002072 | Tara Oceans TARA_R110002072 (sample SAMEA4397118) | marine metagenome | biome: Polar Biome; feature: [SRF] surface water layer (ENVO:00010504); material: water (ENVO:00002006), including particulate matter (ENVO:01000060) such as... | depth 5 m | reverse complement strand
TAGATTTTCTATTAATTCTGATTAATTGTTGTAATATTATTTGAACTTGTTTTTTCAACGAGTATAAATTGAACAATAAGAATTTAAGTATCTTTACCTCTATATCATCTATGGGAATTATTTACTCCTATCAAAAAAAAAAAAAACCGATTATTTTACCCTAATCTTTAGATTCAATTTTATCAATAATTATTCTTCCTTTTAAGGCTTAATACCCAAAAGGAAAGCTTTTTTTAAATATTAAACTTCATCAGGTTTTAATCCTATCAAATCCCTTACCAATTATAATTATCTTTTTGAGGTACACTTATCTAATCTGCAATTACAATTTAAAAATCAGTAACAACAATCTAACTCTATTGCTATACCGTTTTTAAAATAGCATCAAAAATTTTATCACCTTATAGTAGAAAAAACATGTATTAAAGTTGGACTTTTACGGTGCTGTAGCTTTATAAATAGTTGCAAAACTTGGTGAGGTAATATTATAATTACTTTCAGCAGATAAAAAGGCAGCTTGCCCTTTCTTTAAAACTAAAGAAACATCTCCTTCAGAAACTTCTGCTTCTCCTTCAATAACAATTAAAACTTGCGCTGTTTCTGCTATTGATTGATATTTATCTTCTGTCTTAAGTGTTATCTGACTAAGTTCAAAATCTGGTGCAGGACTTTTATAAATGCGTTCTATGCCATCTTCTTGCAATTCTCCTAACATAATATTAGGGTTTGTCTCTTCAAAAATAACGTGCTTTAATAATTCAGGTACATCTACATGTTTTGGAGTTAATCCTCCTCGTAAAACATTATCAGAATTAGCCATTAGCTCCATATTCTGACCTTCTAAATATGCATGAGGAATACCAGCATCTTGAAAAATTGCTTCTCCTTTATTAGCCATAACGATATTAAAAAAGTAAATAGAATAAATTCCTTTATCTAAAATAGTTGTGTCTTCTGCAGAATCTACTGCTTTTGCAGCCCAATATCCTGGGTTTGTTCTATCTAATTCACCTGCTTTGTAAAGTGGCAATAAACTATCTACTAAAGGTTGTAATATGTTATTACTTTCTTCAGTAGTTTGTTCCATAACTTGTTTGTAAAGACCAAAATATCCTTTGTTTTCAAAAACACTTAAAAGAGGATTAAATTCTGGAATCGTTTTTAAAACCTGAACTAACTTCTCTTTAGGTAAAAAACCATGTAACAACCAAAACTCACTAAGAGCTACCATTATTTCTGGCTTGTGGTTATCATCTTTATAATTTCTATTCTTTGCCGTTAAAGGAATTCCTTGTTCATTTTCAAATTTAAATCCTTTTTCTGCTTCCTTTTTAGAAGGATGAACTTGAATAGATAACATATCATTTACATCTAGAACCTTGAATAAAAAAGGTAATCGACCAAACTTATCAGCTATTTTAGTTCCCAATGCATTCGTAAGATTCAATTTTAAATATTCATCTAAAGATTTATCTCCTTCTGGTGTTTTTAAAATTGATGGTGCATTTACGTGAGCACCTAACCAATACTCTGCACATGGCTTTTCACTTACTTCTAAACCTAACAATTCAGGAATATATGTATTTCCTCCCCAAGCGTAATTTTGAATTTTTCCCTCTAAAAGTGACATCTTTTTAATCATTTATTTGAATATTAAAATTATTTTAATAAACTATTTAGTCCAGACATTAAAATTATTATAACTAGCAGAACGTGTAAACATATGTCTTAAACCAATTCTACCTTCTTTAATTTGTTCAAATCTCGATAAATCCCATGAGTACCATTTCGTTTTACTATTATCTTTTACAGATAAGTAAAGTTTATCTCCAGATTTAATCCAAGTCATTTTATAAGTAACTCCTGTTTTAAATAATCCTGTTTTAAAATAAGAAGGAGCAACCTCCATATCTTTAAAAGTAATATCTTCAGTTACAGGATACCTTCTTACTCTTAAATAATCATTTTCAGGGTCTTCATTTACCATCGGAAAAGCAGCAAAACTAATATGAATGGTTTTCATATTATTATAATATTTACTCATAGTTGGCACTTTTCTAAAGTCATTCCAATTACTAATATCTTTATCAAAAATTCCTTTTCCATTCCCTGTTGCCTGAATAAACAAAATATTTACGTTGACCATTGTAGAATCTGTACGAGTATAATCAAATTCAATTTTAATATCTCCTTCAAATGATTGTTTGGTCCATAGAACAGAATGATGAGCATTATTTCTATTGATTGGTCCAGCAATTAAATCCATACCAAATTCATTATATTCAACCTTAGCAATTTCGCCATCAAGAAACCATTTATCTTGCCAATTTTCTTTGCAGGAATCAGAAAATTCAAGTTTCCATTCGGTACTTTTATTTTGTTGATTAAATTCAACCTGTACCTTTTGCGAACAGCTAAAACTCAATAACAATCCTAGAATTATTAGAACTTTAAAAAATAATGTTTTCTTGATATAATTCATCTCAATCTAATTTAGATTTTTTAAATAATTTTATATTGTAATTCCTCAACCTCTATACTCTGATTAATAGAGAATACCTCAATTAACTCTTCTATATCGTAAATTTTATTTTTCCAGTTCATCTCTTTTCCAAACAAAACTACCTTTTAACAAATCACTATATTCCGACTCTAAACTCGCTTTCATTTTTTTGAAAATCTCAGGATTTTTTAAAGACAAATCTTCACATTCGCTAATATCTTCTTTAAGATTATATAAAACGAAATCTGTTAATTTAGCTTGCTTTATCAAGTCTTCATTTCCGGCATGCATATTATGAATTTTAGGAAGCTCAATACTATCATTTTCTAATCGGCACATAATTTTATAATCTCCTTTTCTCATGGCCACAACTCGATCATTAAGTGCATCATAAAAACTCCATAATAATGATTTTGTTCTTTCAAATTTTCCATCTACAAAAACGGAAGCAAATGATTCTCCATCTAACTGAACATCTGGCAATTCAGCACCTGTTAATTCGCAAAAAGTTGGCATAAAATCTAGAGATGAAATTACAGCATCAGAAGTACCTTGAAAAGTTTTTTTCCCCATCCAATAAAAAATACCAGGAACATGAACTCCAGCTTCATTTGTCCACAATTTCATACCTTTTAATTCTGCTGGAGATCCATAAGATTTTTTTGCACGATAATATCTATTTAAGGTTTCTGGTCCGTTATCCGAACTAAACACAATTAATGTATTTTCACCAAAATTTTTCTCTAGATATTCAAGCAACCTACCAACAGCTTTATCCATGTTTTCAACATTCGCAAAATACTCTGCCTGTTCAATATTTTCTGATAAAGGAAGATATTTTTGGACTAAATCTTTTGGGGAAGCAATTGGTTCATGAGGCTCATGAAATGTAACTTGAAGATAAAAAGGATTATCTGATTCTTTTTTATCTAACCAATTCATGGCTTCACCCACAACAATCTGACAACTAAAACCTTCAATTTCTCCAACTTTTTCACCATTTCTAATAAAATTATTCGGGTTTTCATGACTTGGTGCAGCATTGTTATGTGTTGCAAACCAATAGTCAAATCCAAAATCACTTGGTTTAGGTTGAGCATCACTATTAAATTTAGAATTACAATGCCATTTACCTGTTAAACAAGTTTCATAACCAACTGTTTTTAATCGTTGAGGAATGGTTTGTTCATATGCTTGCATATGCACTAAATCTCTAAGATCATCACTCTTTTTAGGACTAGGAATAAAGTCATAAACTCCTGCTCTATTAGGACTTCTACCTGTCATTAATCCTACTCTAGAAGGAGAACAAACAGGAGCTGCTGCATAAAAATTTGTTAGATGCAACCCTTTCTTTCCCATTGCATCCAAATTTGGCGTTTCAATTATTGGATGTCCAAATGATGAAAGATCTCCAAAGCCTAAATCATCACATAGAATTACAACAATATTCGGTTTTGTAGTCTCAGTCTTTTCTTTAGAAGAGACGCTAGATGTTCCTTTACAAGAGAAAAGAGAAATTCCTATTAAAAAAGTAAAAAATATATTTTTCATATCAAAAACTAATTCAACTGTTTAATTAACATTACAGCCCATGGACTTAACTCTTGATTTATTGTTAAATTTCCTTTTTCATCAACGATAGCTGTCCAAGTTTTTAAATTATTAGCTTCTTTTTTCATAAACTTAATTTCTTCACGAGTTGGAGGTTCGGGTTTTCCCATAGATTCCCAAACATTATGAATATTTCCATGGTCTTTATCTAAAACCTCAAATTCAAATACACTACCAGGTTTTAAATCTTTTAATGTAAATTTCAATTGTTTAGCGGTTCCGTTTTCTCTTTTATTTGGTCCAGAAGGCACTGCATTCTCATATTCTTTAGGATAATTATAAGCTAAAGCTACAATTTTATCATTTTTAGATTTTTTACTAACAAATAAGAAATCATCTTTATACAATTGCACATCTCCTAACTCATGCAACATTCTGTAAGCATGGTAAGAAGGCTTCACCAATCCTTGATAATTTATCATTCCGAAACCACCATGGAATATACTTGCTGCTCCTCCTTTTTCTTCAAAAATATCTGTAAAAGTCCAAAAAGCTAAAGAGTTTGTTAAGCCAATACAATCTAAATTAGATTTCAAAATATAAGCTGCAGCTGGTAAACGATCGTGCATTTCATCTCTACTACTTGGACTCGTATTCCATTCTGTTAAGTGAATTTCTACATCTGGATACGCACTCTTAGCAATCACATTATTTAACCATTTTAAATCTAATTTTAATGACTTTGCAAAACGTGTTAACCCTTTTCCTTTTCCTGTTTCAGGATTAAAAGCGTAATCGGTTGGATAAGGATGCGTAGTTACAAAATCTACTGGAAGTTTTTCTTTAGCACAATACTTTAAAAAATCTTCAATCCAAACGCCATGCCATTGCAAACTGTTAATATCATCAGTATTAAAAACAGCTTCTGAAGCTTCATCATCAGTAACTTCACCATCAAAACGAGTATCAGGTACATAATTACTTGTTGATGGCCCACCGACTTTAAGCCTATTATCTACTGAGCGAACAGCTAAAGCTGACTGCTTATACAATTCAAAATATTGAGATTTTGTTCCATCCCAAAATAGCTTGTATAAATTAGGTTCGTTCCAAACCTCAAAATACCAAGTAAGCACTTCATCAATTCCATATCTATCTACACAATGTTGTGTAAAAGCTTTTACTAAATTGTGCCATTTATCAAAAGAATCATCTGCAGGAGTAATATTTGCTTTCCACCAAAAAACTGTTTTAGAATTTTCTGCAGCCATACTTGTTGGTAAAAATGCTAGCTCTACAAATGGCTTTACTTTTAAATCTAACATTCTATCGAATAATTCATCAATATATTGCCAATTGTAAACTGTTTTTCCTTTTTCAATTATCACAGGAAACATATCATCATGAAAAATTCCGTGGAAACGTACATATTCAAATCCGCAATTTTCTTGCACTTGTTCTAGTTGTTCTAACCAACCAGCTCGTAATCCTTCATTAGCTCTTCCTGCACCAACCATTTTACTCCAGAAATGATCAAATTTTTCACCATTAGCTGAAGCATCAATTTTTATATTTTTCTGTGCGTAATTTTGAAAACAACCTAAAAATACTATAGCAAATACTAATATTTGATGTTTAGTTGATCCTTTTCTATATTCCATAGCAATTTATTTAAGTTGTAATTATTATAATTTATTTTGACGAATTTGAGGCCGTCTTCTTAGGTTGATCCCAAAGTCTATATGGATCATTATTTTTGATCATTTGTTCTAATAATAGCGCTTCCATCTCATTTAATTTTTCTTTATATTTCGGATTTTCAGCAAGGTCAGTTTCCATTTCACCAGTTTTATGGTGTTCTGGTAAATATTCATTAGGATTTTCTTTCAAGTTAAAAAGTTGTGTTTCTCTAACTGCACCATCCATCACATCATATTTAATCAATTTCCAATCACCTTTTTTTACTGAACGCATCCCTGGTTTTGTACCACCAGCATAAACACCATACATTACATCTCTAATGGTTTCTTTTTCTCCATCTAAAACAGGTTTAAAACTTGTTCCTTGTACTGTTTCTGGTATTTTAATTCCTGCTAAATCACATAAAGTTGGTAAAACGTCTAGTAAATAAACATTACCATCAACACGTTTACCTGAAGCTATTCCAGGGCCTTTAACAATAAAAGGCACACGCCATGTATGTTCATATAAATTTTGTTTACCTGTTAATCCATGTCTACCAATAGACATTCCGTGGTCTGATGTATAAATAATGTAAGTATTATCTAATTCGCCCATTTCTTCAAGCTTTTTTAAAACCTTACCTAACTGAATATCAATATTTTCTGAGCAAGCATATTCTCTACCTAACTCATTTCTAATTGAATTTTCATCTCTTCTTTTCCAAACACCACTTACACGTTCTTCATCTCTTAAATCTGGATGACCATGAAAAAATGGATGTGCTTCCAAATAATTATCTTGAAGTTGTGGTTGTTTTGGATTTAATTCAGGAAAACTATTTTGATCCTTATGATTAACCGCTCCATATTTTTCTAATAATTCTGGAGTTCCATTTCTTGTATCATGAGGATGAGAAAAACCAAAGTAAATTAAGAATGGATCTTCTTCCATAGTCACTTTTCTATTTGCTAAATATTCCATTACTTGTTTTGAATGCCATGCACTACCAGATTCTTCTGTTCCACCTCTTTTGGTAGCATCTTTAACTACAGTAAATTGTCTATTTGCACCAGGATAAGAATTTCCTTTTTTACAAGTTCGCATTGTTTTGTAACCTGCATTGTTAAAAACAGCTCCCATAGTTTGCTCATCTATAAAATGTGGCTCTGTTTGTTTCTGAAACTCTGCACTTGGAGGTAAATTCCAAACTGTACGTCCAGACATAATCATATGTCTAGAAGGTGTACAAACAGCACCGTTCATAGATCCCATATTTCTTGCTTGGTCAAAAACTACACCTTCTTTAGCTAGTCTATCAATATTTGGTGTTTCCAAAATTGAATTTGGATCGTATGTTTTTAAATCAAAGGGTGATTGATCATCAACCAAAACAAATAGAAAGTTTGGACGTTTTTTTGATTTCTTTTTTGTTTCTGAACAAGAAAAAAATATTGTGCAAATTGCTAAAATTGTAATACTGTAAATGGTTTTCATTCTCTTTAATTATTATTCTATTAGTTTATTTCTACCTCTCTAAAATCTGCGATTTTAAAGTTTGTTGTTTTATTTCCTTGAGTAATTTGTATCGCAACTTCATTATTTAAGAACAGTTTTCCACCTTTCTTCTCTAAAACTACATTTCCTTTTTCTTTGGATGAAATCGAAATTCCATTTGCAATAAGCTCTGTTCCATTCCCCATAAATAGTACAAAATCGTTATTTTTTTCATTTCCAATTAAAGCATACGTTGCATTAGAAGACATGTTTTTATAACTAATTTTTTTGTTATCATAAGAAGAAAAGATATAATCTTCTCTACCAGATTTACTGATAATATATAAACCAGCAAATTCTTTACTTCCGTTTTCATCTTCGAAACTAGTAATGCTTTTTATACTTTTTCCTTTACTAGAAGTAAAAGGTTCATAGACAGAAATAAAAGGATGTTCCCAAGCCTCTCCATGTTGTCTTGCTGCAATTGTTAAATAAGGAGCTTCACCAACATCATATGGTAAATTACCTCCATGCTTAAATGCTTTATTCGGTGGCGATTTTATAGAAAATACTTCACGCCCTTCAGTTCCTTTCATCCAAAGGTTCATAAAAACATCTTCTTTACCTTCTGGCATATCTATTTTCCATTCTGCTTGATAATCCTTATTTGTTCGAATTGATTTTTTATCCCACATATAATCAAAAGCATAAAGGTGTCCTCCAGCAAAAGCCATTTCTTCACTTGGCTTCAAATCTAATAAATTACCTTTTACATCACTTATGGTCATACTTTGACCAAGATTATGATAAAAATAATCATGAAATTTATCTCCTTTACGTTGCTTCTTTGAACGGAAAATATCTATATAATATCCTGTAGATTCTCCTGTTTTTACAATACTAACAACTCTACTTTGATCGCTTCTTGATTCTGGTTCTAAAAAGAAAACATCAGAATAGGTAATATCTTTATAATATCCTTCTTTTTTTTCTGACTGAGGATATGTTCCCATCATATCAAAAGCATGGTTACTCAACATTTCTGTATATGAAGATGTACCATCTACCATTACTGTATTATGTGCTGGAAATTGAGAGTAAAATTCCAAATAAATTGGATTTAAATATCCTGATCCTTTTCCAGGATCTGCTCCTTGAACAAATCCTTTTCCATACAATTCTAAATTTATACCATTGGCATGCATGTGATTACCAAGAGAGGCATTTAAAGAAGCCATCATGCCATCTTTGCCTTGTCCCATTCTCTGAACAGACCAACTTACATTAGGTGCATAAAAAGTTTGAGTTACATAATCATCAATATTTGCCTTTGTATATTTTGGATTTAATTCTAATGGTTTACTTGTAAAGAATGATGAAATATCAGCTTTTGCTTTTCTTCCTTTTTCGGAATGTGCATCATTCTGTGAAAATAACTTATACATGGATGTAAATTCTTCTTCCAAAGATTTATCATCATTCTTTTGAGCCATTCTAATCATATCACTTATAGATTCTGTACTCAAAGGACCATAATAACTATCGCCAAAAGCAACGGTTTCTCCATTTGGAAATAAATACTGAGGAATCATTTTAACAGCTTTTTCCATTACTGGTGTATATGGCAAAATATTATGGTTAAATGTATTATCGAAATCTCTTATAAAATTAGTTAAACTACTGGTTACACCCATAGAATACCCTGGGCATTCGTTCCAAACACCATTACTTTCATCATAACCATAATCCATAAATTTAGATAAAGACCATTGTCTTGCAGAAGTAACATTTAATATATAATCGATATAATACTCACGTCCTTTTTGATCTTCGTAATTTTTATTATCCTGTAAAACCATTGCAGCCTTTAAAATAATATTTCCTTGATGTAAGTTCCAATTATTTTGTGGTACACCATTTTTAATAACTTGGTCTGTCCACCTTTTTATTGTTTTATCATATCCTTGAATTCTATCAGCATAATTAGCTTCTATATATGGATGTAAAAAATCATACAATTCAGCAACAATTCTAAGTGCTTTTTCATGTATCACTTGAAAATGAGTAAAACCTACAAGCGTTTGAATATGACCATTCATTAAATCTATTGGTTCACTTCTATAAGACATACCTTGCATATAAGTATCAAATAAATCAAAAGCAAATTTTGCAAAACTCTCATTATTTTCTAGCCAAAAAAGAAAAGCAGCATCTCTACCTAATTCCAAAATAGTTTCATTTAAAGACACAATTATATTTCCTGTGCTGGATGGTTCTGCCCACTCAAAAAGATGACCTTCTTTTGTTTTATTAGGTAAATAGATTCCTCTAGGATCATCCATATAAGGTAAAATATCTTCTATTTTTGGTTTCCCATAATTTGTAGTTGCATCACGTGAACCCGTAAATTTAACTGTTGGAACAGGTGCTTCACCATCTGCATGAGAATAATGAATTCCATTAACATATACATTTGTTGCTTTGGTTTTCCAATACATTTGAAGTCTAGAAACAATCCACTCCTTATCTGTAACATGTCTATCTACATATATATCTAATTTTTTATGAAGGCCTTCTAAAACTTCTTTAGCCCAAAGTTCTTTTTTAATTGTTTTTTGTAAATCTTTTTTACCTGATTCTGTAATATATAATCTTGGATATCCTTGCTCAAGATTATTTGGAAGCGGAATTTGATTAACTGTTTGCGCTAGTGTAAGATTCGCTATAAGCAGAAAAAAAACTGAAAATATTAACTTTTTTATTATCATTATTACTTCTTTGTTTTTATTTGTGATTCTTGTAATTGTTTAAAAAATAGCATTCTTATTTTAATATTGGTGTGTATTTTATAGTTATTGAGCCTTCACTCACAGGCTCTGTAAAATCAACACCTATTCTATAGGCAGACGCTCCTTCTCTTAAATGTTTTACAGGAACAAGCTTATCAGTAATTTTTAACTGTCCACCAAGACCAAAAACTTCAGCTTTAATTTTCTGATTTTCGATTATCAATATTATGGTATTAGAATTGATGATTTCATATTCTGATAAAGTCATTATTGCTACTCCAAATTCAACTTTTTTTGTAGCAGAAAATTCGTCTTCAATAGAAATTACTCCATCACCTTTTTTATTATTTTTAAAAGTTCTTATCAATGATTTTAACGTTTCAATTTCATAGGCAGATTTTAAATCCATCACAACTTTATCGCTATTTTCTTTAAATTCTGTTGATGAAATACTTCCTGAAAAGTTTTTTCCGTTAGATTGAAGTTGATTATCTATTTTAGGAACTGGATGTCCCCAAGAGCTTCTGGCTTTGTTATCTGGAGAAAATGAACCTGCTCTATAAGATGGCGCTCCAATATCTCCTGTAATAATATCTTTACCCAATACAATTGTATAGGTACCAACATCACTATGATTATGATTTTCTGCATTATGACCTGCTTTCATTGCTATTGAAAACGGAACTTTTTGTTTTCCACGTGAAATTACCATTCCAACATCATCAAAATAAGTGTAATTTGGTAACTCTTTTATGAATTGATTTTTACTATCAACATTAATTTTTGACTCATTTTGATTCCATTCAATTAATTGATAAACTGCCGAAAATGAATCATGACTTTTTGTTTCTTTTGGTGCTGGAGGCATGGTAGCTCCATAATGTTTTGCAGACATATTATATGCAAAACCACCATCATTAGATACTTTAGAAACTCCATCTGCAAAAGGAGCACAAATTCCTTTATGAACCTGATATCTTTCTGGAAAATTACCAACATTTATTAATTTATCAGGATTATCTGCTTCAAATAAATTAATCGCTCCATTAGAATAATCATGTAACATTTGTGACAAATATAAATAATGCCCAAAACCATAATTCCAATAACCTGCTCCTTCAGAGCAATAACCATCAGTACCAAAACCACTTAAATAATATTTCATACTATTTAATGCACTTCCTATAGCTGCAATACGTTCTTCTCTATTTTTAGAAGTTGCAATTGCAACAAATAACGAACCACTAGTACAAACAGAATTCCAATTACTTGTACTCTTAAGCCAAGTATTATTTTTGTCTAAAGTTTCACTACTTCTTAAATATGAATCTATAATTCTAGTTTGTAATTCCGTTTTAATCTCATTTCTTAAGCTTTCATTCAATTTTTCACCTAAAAGCACTTCTGCCAAAGCTAAATCTGTACCAAATCTTCTAGCACCTAAATCTATCGTTACTCGTTTACCTTCTAAAACTCCGTTTTCATTATCATCATGATTAGGGTGCAACCAAGATTTCATAGAAATAATTGCTTTTAAATAAACTTCTATTTGAGGTAAAAAGCGACCTTTATTTTCTATACATTCTGCTAAGACAAAATATTCTAAACGTTCCATTGTTCGATAATATCTTGGTTTATAAATACCTCTATTACCGTCTTTATTTGCTAATCTGTAAATACTATCTGTTATTGGTACTTCTGGTGCTTTTTTAAATTCTGATACTGCTATTTCTAAATATTTTTTCCCTGATGCTGTAGTTGAAACTTTTTCCCAATATGTTCTATTTAATATTGATGGTGCAGGTTGATACGTTTCTTTTGGGATAATTACTTCTAATAATTCTATCTGTTTTTCACTTGGATAAATTGCATTTTCTTTTCCCTCTTTATAAAAACTTTGAAGATCTAAAGTAGATTTTGAAGTTGTGCCACAAGCCGTAAATAATAAAGTTATTATAAGAGGTTTTATTCTAATTTTAGATGTATTAAAAAGGTTTTTAACTAATTTATGCATAAACTTTTTTTATTGAAAATGTAGTTTTCAAAATAGTAGTTCAATATTATACAATTTAGTTTCAAATAAGTATAAACTATTACTCAGGATATATAAATTATAGGCAATTTTAGAATAAAAGTTAACCATAGCAACGTATTACACAAAACCTAACGGAAAAATTATAGATACTATTATGAAATAAAATTAGGCACAAACCTTCTCAATGTTTTAAAAAAGCTCTTTATTTAATAAATACTGGATTACCCAATAAGTGTAAATAAAATTAATCTTTTACTTTTCTGTTGAAAAAACTGCCGCTGGCAAGCCTTCTTTATTATATAGATTAGCTCCTTCAGGATTTCCTGACCAAGCATAACGCACATTTATTGGATTTGAGATTGATGAATTCCAAACTTCTATTTGTCTTTTTGAAACTATTTTTGCTTCCGCTTTTTGCCAAACTCCATCTTTGCCAACTATTTCAAACCATTTTAAAGGTTCATTAACTGAAACAGCATCATCTAACAAATATTTATGCCCTACCATTAAACCTGAACCCGTATGTGTAAATGCAATTTTAATTTTATCATTTTGTATTTGAAATGATTCATATAAAGGACCACTTACTGCTGCGATATTTTTGTTATAATCATTTTTCAAAGCCCACAAAGCCAAACGTTTTCCTGCATCCATTTTATTATGAGGATGTATATCTTTAGGTTCACCAATATCATATAAAACAGCCATTCCTGTATTTGGTAATTTTAGTGTTCTTCTTAACTTATCATTTACAGTTGCCCAGCCTTTATCAGCTTCATCATTTCCTCTTGTACAGGCAGCTAATTGTACCCAGTAAAATGAAAAATTTCCTTGATTCCAATCTGCTCTCCAACTATTTATCATCGTAGTAAAAGATTCTTCGTACTCATTTGGTCTATAGACAGCATTGCTTTCTCCTTGATACCAAATTGCTCCTTTTATTTTATAGGGAATAATTGAGTTTAACATACCATTGTACAATGTAGTTGCAGTTTGCCTATCCTTTTTTGGATGCTCAAATGCTTTTGGTTTTTGATCTTTCTGCCCTTTGCTATTCCAACTTGCTAATTTTCTCTCATAAATGGTGTCTTTATAATCCTCAGCCTCCATTTTATTTATAATTCCATTTACTTCTTTACGATTCGCTTCAAAAAAGTCTTTCAAATTTTCATTTGATAAAAAGGCTTCTTCAGAAATCCAAGGTTCAATTCTAGATCCTCCCCAAGAACACTCTACCAAACCGATTGGTACATTTAATTCTTTACGCAATTGTTTTGCAAAAAAGTAACCTGTTGCTGTTATTTTTTTAATTCCGGCTGCATTGGCACTTACCCAATTTCCTTCAAAGTTTGTATTCTTCTTATGTAAAGAAGTTGTTTGTGGCACTTCAATATGCCTAAGCCAATCATCATTTGCTGTTTCAACTTCTTTTCTAATATATTCAACCAAAGGTTGATGTTCAGGATCTCTAGAGTCTTTTAAAAACTTCTCCATAGCAAAATCCATATTAGATTGCCCTGTACACAACCAAACTTCACCTGATAAAACATCATTAATTACAATGGTGTTTTTTCCAGAAACTGTTATTGTAAATGGCCCACCAGCTTTAGGCGTTTTTAAATTCACTCGCCAAGTACCATTGCCACTTGTTACTACTTTTGCTTCTGCTCCCCAACTAGCTTTAACAGAAACAATTTCATTAGCATCTGCCCATCCCCAAACAGGAATTTCGGTTTCCCTTTGAACTACCATATGATCAGAAAAAATTGTGTTTAACGACACATTAGCCAAAGTAGTTTGGGGTAAAACTAATAGTAATAGAATTATTAACTTGTAGTAAAAATCCATATGTAAAAATTAATAATTTAAATTTAATGCAAGTTGATAAAAAAAATATTTATAAGTATAAATAGTATCTCTTAAAATATAAATAGAGTTTTTTCTATGTCCAATAACACTTCCTCCTACTTTACCAAATAAATCCCCATACCCATATGGATAAGCACCTTGAACAGTAATATCAAAACCTTCAATTTTATTATTAATTCCGTCAAGATGAATGGTCCTTGTTCTAAATCTTGAGGCATCAATTCCAATGTCAACCATAGTTAAGTTGTTTAAAACATTATTATCTCCATATATTCGTATCCAACCGCTTCAACATTTCAGTAATCATTTAAAATTTCAGTATTTAATTCAAATGTTACTCCTGTAAAATCATAGGTACTATTAGACCCAGTAAATTCAAACATAATAGGATCTGGAAATAAATTACCCTTAACAGTTATCGTAGAATTAATCACATAAGTTCCGGGAGTCATAACTGCAGTAATATTATCTTGTGAAAAATATGATTTTAATTCTGACAATGATTTTATAGTCACCTCTTGAGCAAAAGAAAATTGCATACAGAAAACTGTAGTTAGAAATAAAATTTTATTTAAGATTGTGTTTTTCTTCATTTTAAATATGTATCGTTGATTTCCAAAATTAATTAAATCATCTAATAGAACAGATAAATTATAAATCAATAACTATAACTTATGATTTTATAAGGAGAATTATCACATCATTACACAAATAATTGATTTCAGCCGTTATTGAAGAAAACAAAAAAAAGAAAAAATAAAGACTTTTATTATTTAGCAGTCATCCATGTAAGTTGTGCCCAATTTTCATTTACATAAGGTTGAGATTTCCCCTCAGTAGATCGTCCGTTTTGTATGATACTTGTTATTTTTTTCTTTAGTTTTTTAACGATTTCTGGATGATCAAAATAAAGGTTTGTAGTTTCTCCTGGATCAGTATCTAAATTATAAAGTTCGAACAATGCTTCTCCTTCTTTCGATTGCACAACAACTGGTTTTAATGAACCACCAGAACCTCTAAGCATATTTAATTTCCATTTTCCTTCTCTAATAGCAAAATGCCCAGTAAAAGAATGATGGATAATTGCTCTATCTGTTCCTTCTGTTGAATTAACATCTTTCATTAAAGGGTATAAACTATAACTATCTTCAGCTGCATTATCTGGTATTTTTGCTCCTACAATTTCTGCAATTGTTGCTAAATAATCTGTCTGACAAACTGGTGCATCTATTTTACCACCTGCTTTAATTCCATTTGGCCAACGCATTAAAAAAGGCACTCTATGTCCACCTTCATAAATATCTCGTTTTCCTCCTTTAAAATTCAAGCTGCTGTAATGTTGATACACATCTCTTTGATATTCGTAATTAGATTCAGCGCCATTATCAGAAGAAAATATAACTAAAGTATTCTCTTCTAAACCATTTGCTTTTAAAGCATCTAAAACTTGTCCAACTCTATAATCAGTTTCTTGCATAAAATCGCCATAATTTCCACAAGTACTTTTTCCTTGAAAATCTGGATGTGTACAATGTGGTAAATGCGGACTCGTTAAAGGCATATATAGGAAAAAAGGTTTGCCATTTTTGGCTTCCTTGGCAGAATTATTAATATAGTCTACAGCTTTATTTACTAATGTTTCCAATACTAATTCATCATTAAATGATGCTGCCACTTCAACATGACCTTTGGCTATTTCTGTTTTATAAGGAGGTGTCATTCTATAAGTTCGAGGAGTTACATCCATTTTCTTTTTGGTATATAAAGTAGGAGGATCAAGAACTTTGTCGTTTTCTAAAAAAGTCAATATACCATAGTTCATAGATGCTGGTATACCAAAGAAATAATCGAAACCTTTTTCTATAGGACCATCTGTAAATGGTTTAGACCAATCTCTACCTTCTCCTTTTTCACCTTCAAATTCCATTTGAAGATGCCATTTACCAACCATCGCAGTTTTATATCCATTATCTCTTAACATTGAAGCAATAGTCATACGATCTTTCTCAATTAAACATGGGCCATCTGCTCCTAAAACCCCCTTTTTTAATGAAGTTCTCCAACTATAACGACCTGTTAATAAACTGTATCTAGAGGGTGTACAAACAGCATCACTACTGTGACCATCCGTAAAAGTTAGACCTTCATTTACAAGCCTATCCATATTTGGAGTAGAGAATTTAGCTTCAGGGTTTAATGCACTTACATCTCCATAACCTTGATCATCAGTATAAATAATAACAATGTTTGGCTTGGTTTGGTGTTCCGTTTTAGAAACGCTACAAGAGCTAACTAAAAAAACACTAATTAGCATGATTAGTTTTAATATTATTTTCATGTTATAATTAATTTACTTTTTAGATTTTAAATTTTCATTTATTATTCTTGCAACTTCTTTTCCTTGTTGACTGAATCCTAACTCATTATAATGAACATTACCTGGCTCTTGTGCCCATTCATCAATATTAGGTAGCGTAAATGCGTATAAGTCATTTATTACAATCTCTGGATGTTTAGCCAAAACTTCCAAAGCAGCTTTATTAAATTTTATACTATCGCCTTCAAATCTACCTTTTGCATTTGGCGGAACAGGTGTAGTTGTTGCAAAAACCAATTTTGTGTTAGGAAACTTCTTTTTTAAATAATTACAAATTTCTTCTAGGTTTGATTTATAATCATTTATTGATGAAACTTGTATTCCGTTTTTAATAGATAAATGTTTCCCTTCAAGATATTTTAAATCGTGTAAACCAACATTAAAATGAATTAAATCCCATTTAAAATGTCATCCGTTTTCTAAACCTGGATGAAACATCGTTTCTTCTAACATTGTCATATTTTGGATAAAATCATGACTAGATCCTCCATTTTTAAACAGACGTATTACAGTAGCATTTTCGCTTAAAACTTCTCTTACTTTTGATGAGTATTTTATTGAAATAGAATCTCCATAAATAAATACATTTGGAATTCCTTTTTTAGGATGGATATATGCAAAAGCATCTGTTTTATATACTTCACCAATATTACCACATAACGTATCCCAAGTTAGCTTACAAAGTTTTTCATTGCATTTTTTAGTTGCATTTTTGGCAAAAGTAATTGGTGTTAACCCAAGTCCTAAAGCTCCAAAACCAATGATTTTTATAAATTTTTTACGATCCATTTCTAATACTATTAAAACTTAAAAATAATTGTGTTGATGAATTTTTAATTACTCCACACTTTAATTTTATTCAACCCTATTTTCAAATTTTCAAACGGACCAATAAAAGGAATTCCTGATGTTCTAACTTTACCAAAATAATCTTTATCAATAGTTATTGGAGAACCATCAGGATTTTCAAAAGGTGTTTCTGATTGAAAAGCAGCACCTAACAAAGCTGTATTTACGAGTTGAGTTTTCACTTTACCAAAGCTCTCATCAATTGTAATATTTAAATAATAGCCATCCTCTTCTTTTGTAAGACTTATATCAGGATTTAAAGTTCTATTCTCAATAAAATTAGTTTCGATATTTGATGGCAATGCTTTATTTAAATAAAGGTTAGCATCAATAAAAACAGGAAATTTTTGATTGTTATAATTATTAAGCCCTCCTGGAGATTTCCATTTATAAGTTGCCGAAGGAAAATCATTATAAGCGTTTAAACCATAATATTGGCTTTTTTCTAAAGAATCGATATTTGAAGCAAAAATATTATTATAATAACGATCATCGCCAAGTATAACTGTCATCATTCCAAGAACTTCAGTTGAATGTGGAAAATGATAATGTGTAAACCTGTTCATAGCAGTTCTCATATGTACATTACCAGCAATTAAATTATTTACAAATGCTGTTCCTTGTGATGCATTCAAAATTCCTCTTTCTGAAAGTAAAATATTGTTATCGATAATCATTGGCCCGTGATTTACCTCTACAAATAAATCTTGATCGTAATTATTATACAACAGATTACCAGTAACTCTAGCTCCTTGTGCTTGCCAATCTAACCAGATTCCTCTGTGATTATCGTGAATGAAATTATTTTTGATAAGCACATCAATTGCTGCATGGAGTTTTATTCCTCCTATTTCCCAACCATCAAACTGTTTTTTTACATTGATATTATAAATATGATTGTTACTTATTTCGCTAAAAACGCCTCCAAGATGACCTATAATTCCTCCTTGTTCACAATCTTTAATCGTATTATTTCTGATGATATGTGAGCCTATAGTTTCTTTTGACCAACCTAATTGTAAAGCTCTAAAAACAACTTCACGTTCACGTTGTGTTCCATGTTTCTTTTTATCTCTTTTCCATAAATTCTGACCTGAGCCTCTTTCTTTTCCAATAACAACGCCAGAGCATTTTGAATCTGAAATCATATTGTTTTCAATGATCCAACCTTTACTCCAGTTTGGGCCAATTAATCCTTCTTGTTCTGCAGTTGGTGGTGCCCATTGTGTTGCTGCATGAGCCATTTTAAAACCACTTACAGTAATATAGTTAATTCCTGTTTTTTTAGGCCAAAAAACAGTTGGTCTCACATTTATTTCAACCAATTCTTTATTAGGATTTTTACCATTAAAATTCGCATAAATAGTTGTTGTTTTGTTATTACTTTCACAAAACCATTTGTATTTAGAACCTTCTGTATCTATTGCTCTTTCTAATGGATTTTCTAATAAAACTTTAGATAAACTATCTATTTCATACAATGATTTACCATTTACATAAACTTCACCTAAGTGATGATCTCTTCCGTAAGTTTTAGTTAACCAATCTCCATAAAGGATTTCTTGATATGGATTAAAATCTCCAAAGAATGAATTATCAAGAACTACTTTCCAAACTGATCCTTTGTATTTTTTCCAAGTATTAATTTCTTCAGAACCTTTAATCCAAACTTCTTCGTTTTCTGCAGCTTGATACGTAATTCTATTTTGATCATTCATCCCTCCATAAAACGGATCTATTCTTTCTCTATAAGTACCTTTATGAACAATTATTACATCTCCTGGTTGCGCAATTTTGGCTGCTTTAGAAATTGTTTTAAAAGGCATTTCTTTACTACCATTATTAAAATCATCTCCTTTTTTTGATATGTGATATTCTGTTGCGTTGACACTTAATGTAAACACAAATAATAATCCCAATACTATTAATTTCTTATAGTTCATATATTCTAATTAATTTTCATATAATTTGTTAGCACATCTATTGAACGACTACAGTTTTAAGGAAAAACATAATTCTTGTAATTTTTTCATAAATACATTGAGCATTTATCGTTTTTCTATTGTGCATCTCAATTTTATTTTTTTGTCGAAATCACTTTATAAGTTACATGATTACTCGATCCTAAATCAATTACTTTTCCTTTTGACTCAACTTTAATTCCACTACTTTTCTCAGATAGATAAACCGGATAATTTGTGAAATTATTCAACTCGAAGCTAAATCCTTTAAAATCATTTTGATTCGGTAAATTTCCATTTAAAAGTCTAATGTTATTTTTATCTCCACCAACTTTTATCTTCAATCCTTCTTTTATAGCTTCATCAGTACCACGAAATGTTATATGATGACCACTTCCTCCTATATAAGCAACATTTCCTGACCCATTATAATAAGGATGACTTGCTGGTAAGATTGTAATATCTGCATTGTAATTTTTGTCATTTTCATAAGTAGATGCATATACTGGACCATAAGTACAATCTGCACTACAGTTTACAGCATTACCTGTTCCCAGAGAAAATCCATTTTCACAACCAATTGCAACACATCCTTCTACATATATTTTTCCTGTTGCATGTGCTAATGTTACTCCAGTTCTCATATATTTAATGGTACAATTTAAAACTGTTGGATTAGAAGTACCTCTATTGTAGGTTTTTCCATCGATGATTGTTTCACCTCCATTGTACGCACGAATTCCAGCCTCTCCAGTACTCAACATATAACCAGCAGGTAGCGTATATCCCCAAACTGTTAAAAAATCTACTTTATCTGCAGGAGAACCTGTTCCTTTTTCTGCCAACATATCATCCGTTTTACGAACTTCACCTTCTACTACACAACCTTCTATTAAAGGATTATTAGCACCTTGCATAAAAATACAATGTCCATAAGATTTATGAATAAACGTAGAATTTTTCAAATGATTAGATTCTCCACGAATTAAACAGGCACTATGTTTTTGATGTTTAATAACTGTATTTCCCCCTTTTCCAAAGGCATCTCCATATCCGTAAGGAAAAGATCCTTTTGTAGTTACATGAAAACCTTCTATTCTGTTATGTGCTCCATCCATAACAATATTTGTAGCTCTTCTATTTGGTGCATCATATACAGAACCATTATCAACCATGGTTAAATTTTTAAGCACATTGTGATTCCCAATTATCTGTAGTTCATGAACCTGATTATTACCATAAGCTTGATGTACTTTGGTTTCTATATTAATAGTAACCCCAGTAAAATCATACGTACTATTATTTCCTTTAAAAAGAAGTAGTATATGAGTTTTTGATTTAATATTTAATTCTTGTTTATACAATCCTTTAGCAACATCTGCTACTGTTATAGAATAAATTCCAGGAGCTAATTTAACATCTACATTGTCTTTTTCTAAATAAGGAAGCAATTCACTTAATGAGTTTACTGTTATTTGAGAATAGGCCGCTACACTTGTTAAAAGGAAAAGACAAAGAGCTAATTGACCTACTTTTTTAATTAATATTATTCTTTTCATGAGATTCTTATTAATAAATATTTTTAATGATATATTTTTCTACTTAAGTTCTTAAATCTTTCTTTTTTAATTGAATTTATAAAATTAATTGATATGCTTTCATTTTATTATAATACATGGTTCTTTTGCTATAAAACAACAACCATAAACTAAATAAGGCAAGGTATGAGCTATCCTCACACCTTGCCTTATTTGGTTTTAACACTCTTTTAAATTATAGAGATACTTTTAACTCGTTACCTTTAAAAGTTATCTTTTGAGTTTTACCTCCAATTACTTCAACAACAAAATCCATAGAATTTTGTTTAAAATTTATAAAATTGTCAGCACCAGCTTTTAACTCAAGAGCCTTATTAACTTCCGAATAATTCAATTCAATTTCTGAATATTTTCCTTTTTCATATTCGTAACTTTCACTGTCATCAAAATACAATACAAATTCAGCATCTTTTCCTGGATAAATTTTAAGCTTTAATGGGGTATCCGTTTTTTGAGTAGCATATTGAACTTTTGGTCCAAAAGGAATAATACTTCCTGCTTTTACAAACATCGGAGTTTCATTTAATGAAGCCTTAACTGTCATTTTTCTACCTCCATCAACTTTTTCATTTGTAAAGTAATTATACCATTGTCCTTTTGGAAAATACATTTCTTTAGAACGTGCTTTATATTCTGTAACCAAACCAACCATTATAGATTCTCCAAATAACAATTGATCTTTAATTCCCCATGTGTTTTTATCATTTGGAAAATGATACGCCAAAGGACTCATTAATTGCTTACTATTGTTTGTAATTTGCCATGCCTGAGAATAGATATATGGCATTAATTGGTACCGTAAATCAATAAATTTTCGCGCTGTATTTTCAAATTCTTGTCCATATCTCCAAATTTCAGTTTCTGATACATAACCATGAATTCTAAAAATTGGACTAAAAGCACCAAACTGAAACCATCGTGTTAACAACTCAATGTATTCTGGATTTGTGTACTGACTATCATATTGAGGATTGATAGATTTTGAATCTCTAAAGAAACCTCCAATATCGTGAGACCAATAAGGACTTCCTGTCATTGTAAAATTTAATCCTGCAGCTATTTGTTCAGAAAACTGTTCCCAAGAAGCCTCTACATCTCCAGACCAAGAAGCTGCTCCGTAACGTTGTTGCCCTGCAAATGCTGATCGTGTTAAATTAAAAACACGTTCGTTCGGGAATTCTTTTCTTCTCCCTTCATACATTGCTCTGGTTACTTCTAAAGAATATGTGTTTTGTACTTCTTCAAATCGTCCAACAGCAGTCAATTGTGTTGCGTCATTTACTCCTTCTGGTTCTGTGCCATCTAACCAAATTGAGTTCACTCCTTTATGAAACATCGAATCACTTAGAGCTCTATAAAATTGCTCACTTACTTTTTTGTCATAAATATCAACATAATTACTACTCTTAATTTTTGTAAGACCATATCTTTCTTCCAAAGCTTTATTCTTTACTTCTGGCCAAACAGAAACCATCAATTTAAGATTCAAGTCTTTTATCTCAGAAACCATAGCATCAGGATTTGGATATTTTTCTTTATCCCATTCTGGGCCTTTAGTTCCTTTTGGCCAATAAAACCAATCTTGCACAATATTATCAAAAGGAATTTCTCTTTTTCTCATTTCACGAGCATTTTCTAACAACTCTTTTTGATTATGATATCGTTCTCTACATTGCCAAAAACCATAAGAACTTTTAGCAAACATGGGTGCTTTACCTGTTAGATTTTGATATTGAGCAATTATTTCTGATGGATTTTCTCCATGTACCAAATAATAATCGATAGCATTACCTTGTGTACTGCTAAAAACCGTTTTGTTATAATCTGGTTCATTGTAAAATAATTTTCCTGCGATTTTAGCTCCTGTATTTTGATATACTACTTTATATTCTTTTCCTGCTTCTAAATATTTTTTTCCTGAATACCTTCTAGGCATCCATATTGTAGCATAATGAATCACATCCTCTCCACCAATATTTACATTAATTTCTCCCCTCATCCGTCCATCATTATCACTAAAAGCTAAAAAAGTGTATTCTCCTGTTTTAGATGGAGTAAAAGTAGTTTCACGTATATTTTTCTCTTCAGCCTCCTTAGTTGTATATGAAGCTACATTTTCTTTTTCACCTCCAACAGGAATAACTATCTGCTCTTTCTCTTCGGATTGAATCTTTTCTTCGGATGCAAATTGAATTTCATTTTGAGATTTGTTAAAATCGGTAAGACTATAATTGTTCCAATAAATACCATATTGATTCGTAGATACTAAAAAAGGAATTGCAATTTCTTGATTGTATTGTTGTAAACGAATTGGTACATTTTTCCAATTCATAATTCCGCTTTGAAACTGTCCTAAACCAAACAAAGCTTCATCACCAGCAAAAAAACCTTGAGAAACTTTATTTTCTTCATCTTCACTTGATTTGATATAGGTGAAATCATTCGTTTCTGATACTAATTTATGATTGTCTTTTGTTTGATATTCAATTGTTCCGTCACTTTTTACAAACACTTTAAGAACCGCTGTACTAATTTCAATTTGATCTTTGGTTTCCTTTAAGTCCCAAGCAATATTTTGTGGTTTTAGAATCGTTACATAATCTGGAATGGTAGATTTTTCATTTCCTACTAATTCTTTTGTAATATGAATGATCGCTTCATCTATAATTTCAACTTGAATAACTAAACTATCTTGATGAATAGTTACTGAATGTCCTAATTTTTCAATAATAAATTTTGATTTACAACTCACCAATCCTAAAAACAGGATACTTAAATAAAATAGTTTCTTTTTCATGCTTTTTGCTTTAAATTAAAATATTTACAACACCTTATTCGTCTTCAAAAACTTGTTCTAATTTTATATAATCGATAGCGAATTCTCCTTTTGATGGTTTCCAATCTCTTTTTAAAACACGAATTAAATTATCCCCAGCTTTTAAATCAACAATTCCGAAATCTATTTCTTTGAATTCTTTTGTCTGTGGAAATTTAAACTCGTTGTATTTATGACTATTTATCAAAACATCATTATTTGATTCTCCATCAGGAGAAGCATATCTTACTTTAAAACGATATTTTGATGGTTTAGCAACCTGAGCCAATATAGAAACATGGTCGTATGGATTATCAAAATTTGTAACATATCCTTTACCACTATATCCTTTTATCCAAGTATCAACAAATACATTGTACAATTCGCCTCCAGCTGCAAAACCATTTTCGGCTTCTAAAAGTAGTGTCGTTCTAGTACGCTCTGCATTTCCTAAACCTTTTTTTGAAGGAACAATAGGAATAATATCTCCGTTTTTATCGTAGTGTAAATAATCTGCCATGACACTTCTTGTTTCACTTAAACCTACTGATAACCAAGCACTATGGTAAAACATCATATCTTTTCCTTTATACGTTACTGTACCTCCATGATTCGTTCCACTCTGGCCTTCAAAATCATCAATAAAAACACCTTTAAACTCATAAGGTCCTAGAGGTTTATCCGCTACAGCGTAAAACATTTTTTCTGGCCAACGTCTTGGTGTTAAACCAGGATACGTTAAATAATATTTTCCTTTACGTTTGTGTACCCAAGGCCCTTCAAAAACATGTGTTAATTGAGGTGTTAAATCCACATAAGTTTCTAGTTTAATAGACATCAAATCTTTGTTTAATTCTGCTACGAAACATTTTCTATCATGTCCCCAAAACAAAAATGGAGTTCCATCATCATCAATAAAAAGAGCAGGATCTTGTCCGAATTCTACGCCCTTAACATATCCTAAATCGGTAAAGGGTCCTTCAGGAGTATCACTACGTGCAATACCTGTTCTAAAAAGTCCAATTCCAGCTTCTTTCATGCAATAAATAAGGTAATATTTATCTCTGTAGAATGCAGCATCTATAGCCCACGCATGACTTTCTGCCCATTTTACATTTTCTAAATGTAAAATGCGTCCATGATCTGTCCAATTTACCATATCAGTTGATGAAAATGCATGATAACCAGTCATACCATAATGATTGTTAGAGCCAGGTTCATCATGACTTGTATATACCCAAAGGCGATCATCATTTGGCCACACATGTGGAGAAGGATCGGCAGTAAAAACACTTGTAAATAATGGATTTTGAGCCTTTATATTAATTGAAAAAATAGTAGTAATTAAAAATAAAATTCTAGTTAATTTCATAATTATGATTAAAATTCTTCTTTTCTAAATAAATTTTCTTGTTTTGGTAAAGCTAGTTCATACCTCAAAATTTGATTATAACACATCGTTCTTTTACTATAAAACATGAACCAAAAAGCCAGATAATATAAATTACAAGCAGAACTCCTATTTTATATTACCTGGCTCTATAGCAAACTATTATGCTTATAAATTGAATCTAATTACTCAAAAATCGTTCTTTATTTTTGTTTTAATTCGTTTACTTTATTATTGGCATTATTAGCAATATGACGCTTGTAATTTTGTGTATAAAGTGTTGTTGGGACTAATTTTAATTAAAACTATTTCCAAGTAATTTTAGCTTTTTTAGCTTCAGTATCTAACCAAACACTGGCATGTTCAAATTCACGAGTAAAAATCCATCCTTCTGGATTTACGCGTTTAAATGCTTCTTTTGGACTCCCTAGTGGTTTCACTAACTCTGGATATTCTACTAAATTACCGTCTGCTAAATTCCAACCCCAGTTCCATTGAAAATACGAATACGGTTGTGCTCCAATAAGGAAACAAGCTTGGTAAAACTCTAATTGCTCCTTAGATTTTTGTTCAATGCCTTCAGTACCTGTTGCTCCCATGGTAACATCTGCCTTTCCTTTACCTTTTGCTCCGAAACGATAAATAGACATTTTTCCTGCTTTAGCAATTCTAAGCATATCTTCCCAATCTTTTAGAAGACTTTCTTTAGTCATAACGTCGTCATTATAATGTTCAAACATAAAACCATCACAAGAAGGAAAAACTTCTTTTGTGTTGGCTCCGTTATTACCTATCAATATTTTATCAGGACCAATTTCTTTTTTTAAGTTAGCCATCATTTCACCTTTAGCAATTGCTATTTCAGTTAATTTATCTTCTGGATAATCTGAATTTGGAGCTACATTCATACGATCAATAAAAATACCATCGGCACCTGAAATTTTCACACCTTCAGCAGCAGATTTCACCCACCACTTGCGAAAATCAGGATTTAAACAATCAAAGTAATACGAAAAAGCAGGTCCTCTAGTTTTTTCTCTTAATTTTCCAGTCTTTGGATTGATAAATAGGAATTTTGCTAATTCTGAATTTTTAGCAATACCTTCTGGTGTAAGTTCTTTATTGAATCTAGGAAAAGGCCATGCAACGTATGAGTTGTAATAGAATAATACTTTAGTCTCAGGTTTAACTTTATGAAAAGCTTCCACTTCATGTTTTGTTCCTAATACCTGGTCACCTAGTTGGTTATAACCATGTGATTTTTCTATACATATAAAATCTGTTTTACCAGCTATAAAGTTAACCTCACTAGGTTCTAACACTCTATCAATATCGCCAAAATGATAATACATCGGTGTCGTTTCCCAACTAAATTTAGGTAATAATGAATTTGTTTTAAAAGTAGTATTATCACTTATCTTCAATTTCGATTTAGTAATCCCACACGAACTCAAACTTATTGTGATTATACCTAAACATAAGGTTTTAATTATACTGTTTACTTTCATTTTTAAATTTATTTTTGGTTGTATTTTTCTCATTTTAATTAACTTAATATTTATAAACTCACTTATTTTTTTATCTACATTTCAATTAAACTACTTCTTAACTAGAATAATTTCTTGTCCAACTTTTGTTGGAATATCATATACAAATGTTCGTTTTAATTTGACGCCATTTAATGTAGCTGCCTCAGAGACTAACGGTTTCTTAATTGTTGGTATTTGATAAAACGGATTTTCATTTACATCAGAAGCTAAAGTAATCGCTTTTTTATCAGCAAACATTAACTCATGATAGCTACGAACACGACAATTATCACCTTTTGTAGATTTTATAGTTACTTTTATAACCTCACCGTTTTCCCATTCCATAGCTGTAATTTCGAAACCTCCTCTGGCACGTAAACCTTTTACATTACCGTCTTTCCAAACATCTGGAAGCGCAGGAATTAAATGAATTGCTCCATCATGACTTTGCATCAACATTTCAGCTACACCTGAAGTAAATCCGAAATTTCCATCAATTTGAAACGGAGGATGTGCATCTAACATATTTGCGTACGTTCCACCGCCTTTTGGCGAATCTGGTCTACCTACCAATTTTATTTGTTCACCCATTAATTTGTAAGCATGATTTCCGTCTAACAAACGTGCCCATAAATTAATTTTCCAGTTCATAGACCAACCTGTTGATGGATCTCCTCTTTGGATGAATGTGTTTTTAGCACCTTCAAATAACTCAGGATTTCTATACGGTGATATTAAATTTGAAGGATACAATCCATATAAATGTGATACATGGCGATGTTTATCTTCTGGATCATCTAAATCGTCAATCCATTCTTGAATTTGATTGTATTGACCAATTTTCATTGGTGGAAGTTTAGCTAAAGTTTCTTCTATTTTTTGAATTAATTCTGAATCTACATTCAATAGTTTTGCAGCACTTTTCGTTTTTGTTAAAATATCAAATACTAGCTGATTATCCATGGTAGTACCAGATTCAATATTTACACTTTTCGGACGTCCTTTTGGTGCATGTTCAGGAGAAATTGTAGGAGATATCACTAACCAACCATTGTCTGGATCTTCTGTTAAAAAACTTAAACAAAATTCTGATGCTCCTTTCATTGCAGGATATACAGATTGTAAATAATCTAAATCACCATTAAACATGAATTTCTCCCATAAATGTTGACTTAACCAAGTACCACCTGTTGGCCACATTCCCCAAGTAGCACCATCTACAGGGCCTGCAATGCGCCAAATATCTGTATTATGATGCGTTACCCATCCATCAGCTCCGTACATTACTTTTGCTGTTTCTTGCCCTGTAACTGAAAGATCTTTTACCAACTGAATTAAAGGTTCATGCATTTCTGATAAGTTCGTTACCTCTGCTGGCCAATAATTCATTTGCGTATTAATATTTACGGTATAAGCACTTTTCCAAGGTGGCGTTAAATCTTTACACCAAATTCCTTGCAAGTTTGCAGCTTGTCCTCCTGGTTGAGATGAAGAGATTAATAAATATCTACCAAATTGAAAATATAAAGCGGCTAAACTTGGGTCATTCACTTTGCTGAATTCTTTAATTCTAACATCCGTTGGTATTTTTTCGAACTCAGAAATCCCTAAATTTAATGAAACTCTTTTAAAGTATTTTTGATAAATAGTAGAATGATTCTTTACTAAATCATCATATTTTTTCTTTTCTGCTTTTGCAATATAATCTGCAGCTCTTTTATGAGCATCAGCACTAACATCCTTATAATTTACAAAATTAGTAGCAATAGAAATATACAGTACTACACTGTTTGCTTTAGAAACAATTAATTCATTTTCTGTGGATGTTACCTGTCCTCCTTCAGGAATAATTTTTACACGAGCATCAAACTCAACTTCACCTTTTATAGCAGGAGCATCTTTTGGTAATCGTTTGTTTTTATTATCACTACCAAAACCAGTCATTACTAAAACATTTTTATCTTCAGTAAAAACAGCAACTTTAGCAGGTTCTGGACGATTCATACCTGCAGAAAAACTAATTGCTCCTTTTTTATTTGCTGATAATTTCATTACAATTACCTGATCTGAAAAAGAAGTGAAAATTTCTCGTTTATAATCTACTCCATTTACAGTATACATTGTAGTATTTACCGCATTTTCAATATCTAATTCTCTATAGTAATTTGAAATGCTATTTTTATTCAGAAAATTCAATCTTAAATTACCAACAGTTTCATAAGGCAGTCCATGTGATATTTGGGAAATAAACTTACTATTTGCTAAACGATGAGCTTCTTTATACTTTCCTTGAAATAATAATTCCCTTATCTCAGAAAGAGCATATTTAGCATTTGGATTATCATTTCTGTGTGGACCTCCAGCCCAAAGCGTATTTTCATTTAATTGAATATTTTCATTTAACGGATCTCCATAAACCATAGCACCTAAACGACCATTACCAATAGGCAAGGCTTCATTCCAATCTGCTGCAGGAGCATCGTACCAAAGTTTTAAAACTTTTCTATCTGATGAACAACTACTAAAAAAACCAACTGATACTATACTTAAAATAATAACTACTGTTTTACTAAATGTTTTTTTTCTATTCATAAGTATTCTGTTTTCTGCTTAAATTCTTCATTACTTTCTGTAATTATGTACTTAATTTTAAATTTTTCAATAATTAATACTTTTTACTCTTTCAAATGAGAAAGAATAAAATTAGTAGCATATTCATTTAATTCTTCAATAGTTGGTGATATGTTTGAACCGTTAAAACTATGTCCCGCATTTTTAATAATTAATAATTCAACCTTCGCATTTTTTTCTTTTGCGACCTGCATCATGTAAATGGAGTTTATTATAGGAAGTACTTTATCATTCTCTCCATGTAACAATAGAATTGGAGGACTGTCCGCTTCCAAATGTTCGGTTGGACTCAATAGTCTAGCCAATTTTGGTTTATTACGTAAACTATCACCTAAAATTCTAGTGTAAGATTGTTGTTTTTCAAAAAGAGAACCAGGAACTAAATCTGGATTCACCAGTGATGTAACTGGAAAATAAGAAGCAACACATTTAAATTTAGGAGATATATTTGACAAATTTGGATCTCCTTTAAAATCTGAATTCTTTCCTAAAGCTGTCAAGAGACTTAAATGCCCACCTGCTGAACCTCCCCAAACACCATATTTCTCATTATCTAACTTATATCTCTCTGCGTTTTTCAACAAGAATCGAGCTGCATCTTTTGCATCTATAACTGCCTCATAAGCAGTTGAGCCTCCACGAGTGCGTCGATACTCTATAGTTGCGCATACAACTCCTTTATTAACTAGTAATTTTAAGGTACCTAAAAACGATTTTCTAAATACCTTAAATTTGTCTCCTCCTGCCCAACCACCACCATGAACATGTAACATCCAAGGATTTTTATTCTGCATCATGGTCGAATCTGGATAAAAAATAATCATATCTAATTCTATTCCGTCTATTGTTTTATAAACAACATGCTCTTTATTTGTAAACGAATCAAGAATAGCTTGGTCTTGTGGAGTTTGTCCAAAAACCACTGATTGACAACTTAGTAACATCACAAGAAGCATAAATATTATACTAAAAGATGACTTCAACTCTTTATCTGTATTACTTTGTTTCATTTCAATATTATTTACTCGTTTTTTATTTTATTCAACAGTTTCACAGTCAAAATATTATTTATTTCCTTATGTTCAGGTTCATAAAATATCATATAAATATTTTTTCAACGCCATATTCTTTTCAAATAAACCAAGCAGAAAACGCAATTATATAAAATTTAATTTTCTATTCCTTCATAAGCTTTATTAAGAAATTTCTGATCTAGTTCGTGTGAATCTTTATATTTTATTCTCAGTTCTTTTAATTCTTTTCTTAACTTAACAACAGTTTCTGCATAAGCTGGGTCATTATAAACATTCATCATTTCTTGAGGATCTTTATTAAGATCATACAATTCCCACTCATCAACATCATAATAAAAATGAATTAGTTTAAATTCTTTTGTAACCATTCCATAATGACGTTTTACCATGTGTACAGAAGGATATTCATAAAAGTGATAATAAACAGCTTCTCTATCCCATTCTTCATCATTTCCAGTTAACAAAGGCATTAAACTTTCACCTTGCATATCACTTGGTGCATTTATTCCTGCAGCTTCCAAAAATGTTTGTGCAAAGTCAAGATTTTGAACCAATTCTTCATTGGTAGTTCCTGCAGTAACTTTATTAGGCCAACGTATTAATAAAGGAGTTTTAAAAGATTCTTGATATATAAAACGTTTATCAAACCAACCATGTTCTCCAAGATAAAACCCTTGATCTGAGGTGTATATTACTATGGTATTATCTGCCAAACCACTTTCATCTAAATAATCTAATACTCTACCAACATTATCATCAACCGATGAAATACAAGCAAGGTAATCTTGCATATATCTTTGGTACTTCCATTGAATTTTTTCTTTATCATTCATAGTAGGCCAATGTGCCTCAAAATAATCTGATATAGAATCTAATACTTCTCCATATTCAGCTCTTTGTTCATCGGTACCACGTGCCATCGTTTTATAACCCCAAGTAGTATTTCCAGGAACTACAGGTAATACTTCTCCCATTCTATCCATGGTTTCAGGTCTTACTTTATTATCACTACTATATTTCATATGACGTAAAATATTCATCTCGGCAGTTTTTGCCGCTGTTCCTCTATTTTCATAATCATCATATAAAGTTACAGGTTCTGGAAAAGTTTTTTTCGAAAATTTTTTAAATTTATCAGGACGTGGCCACCAGTTTCTATGTGGAGCTTTATGTAAATACATCATCATAAAAGGTTTTTCTGGATTGCGTTTTTCTTTAAACCAATTAAGCGTCAAATCTGTAATAATATCTGTCACATACCCTTTAATAGTTACTGTATCTCCTTTCTTGGTAATAAAATCAGGATTCAAATAATCGCCTTGTCCTGGTAAAATCATCAAATCATCTACTCCTTTAGGATTATTTCCAAAATGTAGTTTTCCAAACATAGCTGTTTGATAACCTGCTTTCTTAAATAATTGAGGAAATGTTACTTGTGTTGTATCAAAAGGAGATAAATTATCAATCTTACCATTCATATGCGTATGTTTCCCTGTTAATATGGTTGCTCTAGAGGGTGCACAAATTGCATTTGTGACAGATGCATTTTTAAAAAGCATTCCTTCTTTTGCTAACCTGTCTATATTTGGAGTTTTTATTAAAGTACTATCATACGCACTTATTGCCTGATATGCATGATCATCAGACATGATAAACAATATGTTTGGGCGCTTAGATTCCAACTTAATTTCCTTTGCGGAATTACAAGCATAAAGCATTACGAAAACCACGATAAAAACTAGAGATTGACTTAATTTTTTCATTTTTATAAAATTTATATTTATTAAAAAGTCTTTACTTACCTTTTTACTATTTTAATATTCGTTCCTTTATTTTCTACAACCTCTCCATTCGTTTCAATCTTACAATCTCTTCCCATTTCTCCAATTTTGATGGGCATTCCTGTTTCATTCGTAAATTGTAAACCAACTGTTTCCCCTTCACCATAAGGAGACATTGATTCTCCATGTTTGGGATGTGTATATCCTATAAGTATTGGAAGGTTCTTTTTTCTTTTTTTCCCTTCGGATGATTTTAGAACCACTTTATTATTCTCTCCCTGAATGGTAATTAAAGCATGTACTAAACGATCAGATTCTGCTGGATCAACAATTAATTCTACATCAACATTACTTCCTTCAACAAATAGTAATGGCCCATAATTGGCATCACCTACACAATTTTTAACAATTGCGTCATCTCCAACCCAATAAGCTCTTTCTGTTCCGATGGTTCTACAGTTTTCAAGTCGTACACCGTTTGTGCGAAGTTCAAAACCTGCTCTCGTATTTTTAGCTATACAATTTTTAAAAAATATATTTTTGGATGCTCCATAAGTACGAAAACCATCCTCAGATAAGGATTTCATATAACCAGGTGTAACAACATATTCTCCTTCACGATTCTGAGTCCAAGTTCTAAAATTTACATCAAAAGCAGGTCCTGATGTTTCTGCAAGAATATCGTCTGTACTTCGGATAGCTCCTTCTGCATAACAATCTTCAAAATATACATTTTCTGGATTTTTTTGAATAAAATAACAATGTCCAAATGAACGATTATATAATTTGCATCTATACAGTTTCGTATTACTTCCTGTAACCAATAATCCACTATGTTTTTTATGCTTAATAACTGTTTCTATGGCTTTTCCTTTTCCAAATAAATCTCCATAACCATAAGGATATGAGCCAGCTACATAGAGTGTAATTTCTTTAAGCACATTACCTTCTCCTGCTACTTGCAACACAGTTCCTCCAGGTGATGTTCCTTCTCCTTTACATCTGATAGTAAGCCCAATAAAAGTATTTTCATTTCCGGTTATCAAAAATTCATCACTATGAATTGGCGGATTTAAAGCTGTTCGTAACTTTGTATCCACCTCAATTTCAACACCTTCTAAATTAAACACATTATTATTTCCACTGAAAGTGATAAACTGAAATTCTTTACGTTCATGACGCTTCATCATAGATTCAATAGACAAATAATCTGTTAGTTGATAAACGCCTGGAGACATCGTAATGACATTTCCACTTAGTGATGCATATTTTGCTAATTCTTTTATGCTGTTAATTTTTATCTCTTCAGCATTGATGAAACTTGATATAAAAACCAAACCAAGAATCATTATTTTTTGAAATATTTTCATATTACGTTTTTGTAGTATTATTTTGAAATTTGATTTGTAGTTACATAATTATAAAACACAGATCCTTCCATTTCTCCTTTAGAATTGTAAAACCAAGTTTGGATAAAAGCAGGACCTTTTGGTAAATTTTCTAAAGTAAAATGAACTCCATCAGCATTTGGATCAGCTTTCTTTGTTTCATCCACATAAACCTTATCACCATTCCAAATTTTTATTCGAGCATTTACAATATCTAATGCTTTTCCAGGTCCAGCAGAAGTTAGCGTTGTTTCGTCTTCAAGTTCTTTAGGCCAGCGACGCAGGTCGAAGTTATAAGTTCCTTTTTTATCAAATTCAACAGCGATAAACCCACTACCAGAAACCCCTTTTTTAACCATCTCTTGTTCCCAAATTATAGTGCCATGAAAGTCCATTGCATAAAGTTCAGATTCTGGTTCCTTAGAACTTCCTAAAATAATACGTGTATATTCACTAGAACGCTCATCAACCAATTGCCACCAAAGTTCATATTCTTTCTTTAGGTCAGCAATTATATTTGCGTTAGCAGAATTTCCAATCACATCATTTTGTTGAAATTCATCAGTTATCACATCATAAAGTTCCCAATCTGATTCGCTATCAGTACGAATTAAACGCCATTTATTAGTAATTACATCACCTTTCCATATATCTTTTCTTACGGAAAGTTTTTTATACTTTTGAGGCATTTCTGTCCACATATCGTTAATAGTAACTGATCTATTTTTGTAATCGATAGGATCGTTAGATGTGTCATTATCTAAAAATGGTTTGAAGCTTTTTCCTCTAATTTTTAACTTCTCTGGTCTGTCTGCTACATCATGAAAATTTAAAATATCCATAAAAGTAGGAAGCCAATCAATGTGTGCAGTCAGAGGTAAAACATTTCTACTTTTTCCTTCTCCACCAAGATTTCCATTTGGCCAGCGAATAAAACAGGGAACTTTAGTTCCTCCATCGTAATTAGAACCTTTTCCACCTCGTAAATAAGTACCTCCTCCATTATCAGTAGTAAAAACAAGTATGGTATTGTCGGCAATTCCTCTATCTTCTAGATATTTTAGTAATCGCCCCATATTCTTATCAATATTTTCAATTGTTCCTGTTTTTGCATTTACTCCTTCACGAGCATCAGGAGGTGAAACATGTGGTGCATGTGCAGTTCCTAAAGGAATGTAAGCGAAAAAAGGTTTCTTTTTTTTGATGTTATCATCCATAAATTCAAATGCACGATTGAAAAAGAAATTGGTCGTAAAAGCTCCTTCAATTCCATCATCTTCATCGGTCATATCTACTAAAACATCATTTACCAAAATTTTTGCATGATTATTAGTATTATCCCAATAATCTGGTAATTGACCAGTACCTCCACCTTTTATCCACGCTACATATTCGAAACCTCTGTCTTTAGGACGGAATGGGTAATTGTCTCCCAAGTGCCATTTAAAAAATAGACCTGTTGCATAACCATTTTCTTTAAAAATATCGGCCATCGTAATTTCATCAGCACGCATCATGTTTCTACCATTAATAGTATGCCAAACTCCTACAACATCACTTGGTCTTCCTGTTAAAAGAGCAGCTCTTGTTGGTGAACAACTTGGAGAAACATGAAAATCTGTTAATCGTACACTCTCTTCTGCTAGTCTATTGATATAAGGGGTTTGGGGACCATTTTTTTTGAAATAAGAAAAAGAATTATGGCTTATATCATCTGGCATCACAAAAATAACATTTGGTCTATCCTGTGAAAAGACAGGCAACATCATTATGAAGATTAATGATGCTATGCACGTTTTAATAAATTTTATTTTTATCATTTTTTTAAGCTTTATTAAAGATTGAAAATATTTTTTCAACACTAAAAAACGAAAACTTTTTTTAATATAATTCCATACTCATTTTGGTTCTTTGGAATTGAAAACGAAAATAATTCAATTTTAAAATAAAGTCTATAATTTATAGATCACTTAGTATAACTCATAGTTTTCTAATGTTATTTAACCATCTTTTAATCCTTGATACTATACTTAAAAAATTTCTCCATAAAAAAAGGCCATACTTATTTGTATCGCCTTTTTTGTTTTATCAGTTTATATTATTCTTAAAAATAATATACAAAACCTTGAAGTTCTAACTCTAATAAAATGAATAATCTATCAATATTTATTAATACAAAGCTTTTGCAATCGCTTTTTGCACTAACGGCTCCATAATTTCATAACCAGCTGCATTAGGATGCACAGTATCTCTTCCTAATTTTTCTATCAAACCTTTATTTTCATTTACCATAGGTGTATAATAATCTAGATACACAATTTTGTTGTCTTTAGCATATTGTTTTATGAGCTTATTAAGCTCAATAATTTTATCTGCTGGCTCAATAGAAGGACTCCAAGAATAACTAGTTGCTGGTAAAACTGATGCTAAAACGACTTTAATTTTATGTTTTTTTGCAAGTTCTGCCATCGAAAATATATTTCCAGCAATACGTTTAATACTTATTAGCCCTCTATTTTCTGCGATATCATTTGTGCCTGCAGAAATAATAACCACTTTAGGATTTAACTCTATAACATCTGGTCTAAAACGCAATAACATTTGAGCTGATGTTTGTCCGCTAATCCCTCTATTTACATATGATGGATTATTTTCAAAGAAAACACCATGATCTCTTGTCCAATTTTGAGTAATAGAATTCCCCATAAAGACCACTCTAATTTCTTTTTTAGAAGGTGCTTTTAGTTCGCTATTTACTTTATTATAACGTCTTAAATTTGCCCAATCTTCTGTAGGTATTAATTGTATTCTTACAACTGAAACCTGAGCATCTGGAGCAGTTTCAGGTAATAAAATGGTTAATTTACCATCAATTAATTTTATTTTTACTTTTTTATTTGAATCAGAAAGCAATATTGCTTCTCTTGGTTTAATTGCCCTATCTATAACCAATTTACCATCTTTTGGCCAATTAAAAACATGGGCTAATAAAAAGCCTTCTTCTTCTATGGTATACGCTCCCCATTCTGGTTTTTCATAAGGAATTGTTTGAGAAAACCCAACACTAGCGTTTAAAACAAAAGCAATTGCAACAATTATTATTTTCTTATAAATATTCATCTTGTTTTTGGTTAATAATTTTTAGTACAATAAACAGATATTATGAAACTTAATTCTATCATGTTATAAAAACATACAAACATCTAAAATGATGTTTGTATGTTTATTACTTTTAAAATCTAACCAAATGTTATTTTACCAACTCAATTTTAATCACAGTAACAGAAACATCTGGCGCTAACATTGGCACATCTACTAACACTTCTCTAGATGTTGCTAATGTTGTTAATACTGTTTTAGGATCTGTTAATACAATCGCTTTTTTAACTTTAATATCTTTATTAAGCTTTAACAAACCATCTTTAGGCCAATCAAAAACATGTGCATAAATTACATTGTCTTTTTTAGTATAACGTCCCCATTTTGGTTTTTCATATGGACTTGCAGTTGCACCATAAACAGCTTCACCATTCTTTTTTGTCCATTCTCCCATCGCTTTTAAACGTCTGATACTTTCCGAAGGAAATCTACCAAAACCATCAGGACCAATATTTAACAAAAAGTTACCTCCTTTTGAAACAATATCAACTAATTTTTGAATTAAATCCTCACTGCTTTTCCATTTATTATCAGAAGGTTTATATCCCCAAGAACCATTCATGGTCATACAAGCTTCCCAATCAGAATCAATTCCTGTATCTGGAATTTCTTGCTCTGGTGTACCAAAATCTCCAGCAAATTCTCCTGGTTTATTATCCATTCCGTCCATTCCTGTTCTACCTTTATCAACTCTATTATTAACAATTGTATTAGGTTGAATTTCACGAATGTATTTGTAAAGATCTTTCCCCATTTCTGTGGTATAATCAGAAATCCAATCACCATCAAACCAAACAACTCCAATATCACCGTAGTTTTTTAATAATTCACCAACTTGAGGTTTCATATATTTTTCATAATATTCTGGAAATTCTGGATTTACAACTGATGGATCATCATGCTGTGAAATATTGTAATTTGGATATAAATTTCCTTGTGCTTGTGGATGATGCCAGTCTACTATAGAATAGTAAAAACAGAATACAATTCCATGTTTTTTACAAGCTTCAGATAATTCTTTAATAATATCACGCTTAAAAGGAGAAGTATCCATAATATCATAATCTGATACTTTAGAATCCCACAATCCAAAACCTTCGTGATGTTTAGATGTAAGTACGATATACTTCATCCCTGCATCTTTAGCCATCGTTACCCAAGCATCTGCATCAAACAAAGTTGGATTAAACATTTTAGGAAATTTCTCATAATCTTTAATGGTATAATCTAATTTATCCATCGCCCATTCAGCGCCACCACCAGCAATTTTGGTTCCACGTTCTCCACCAATAATAGAATATGCTCCCCAATGTATAAACATTCCGAATTTAGAATCTCTCCACCATTCCATACGTTCATCATCAGAAAGTTTTTTGCTCGTTGATTTCTTTTGCGCAAAACTCGTTTGTAAAGTAAGTATCGCTACCAATACTACTAAAATAATTTTCTTGTAATCTTTCATTTTTCTCTCGTTATTTATATTATTTAGAAACCAATATTGTATTAATTGAAGTTGCTTTTAATTGTGCCAAAATTGTTTTAATGCCAATTTTGATGTTGATTGTTTTACTTTCATTATCAGGATTATTTACCAAAATAACTGTGCTTCCATCTTTAGACTTATAAGCAATATGATTTTTACCTGTTGATGACTTTAATAAATGATCTCCAGGTTTTACAAAATGTGATACGTGTTTAAAAAGATAAAACTCATCAGTAAAAGTAACTTCTTTTGTGTTTTTATCAATAACAATCATTGAGTTTTGAGGCCAACCCCAAGAACTCATACCAGTTTCATCTAAAATCATATTCCAGTACATATATGAACCACTACCACTATTTGTATAATGCACTAATGTTTCCCAAGAAACTTGTAATGACGACCAGTTATTTTCTTGTTCTCCACATTTATTTTCTGTTTGCATGAATTTATAAGAAGGATATTCTTTAGTTATTGTTGGAATAGATTTAGATCCTCCCCATTGAAACCCCACACCACTAAGATACTTTGCAGCATCTTTATTATCTAATATTGTTCTTACATAATCTGGATTTCCTGCATTAATTGTACCTAACCAAATCTCTGTTGATAATTTATCTTCTTCAAATTTAGGTCCTAAAAACTTACTAATAAAATAAGCCATGTCTTCTGGTCTCCATGTACAAGCTGGCCAGTTAGGCGCGTAAGCAACTTCGTTTTGAGGCATAATAGCCCATAATGGTACACCCGCTTCTTTGTATTGTTGTACAAATTTAGAGAAATATAAAGCATACGCTTTTAGGTATCTTTCTTGCATTTTAAAACCTGTAGCATTGTTAAAAATTTCTGCACCAGGAGTCATTCTATTTCCTTGAGGACGATCATTCCAATCTCCACTTCTTGCAGAATAATGTTCATTTACTTTCATCCAAGCTGGAGGTGACCAAGGTGAAGCCCAAAGTTTTAAATTAGGCTGAATTTTTAACGCTTCTTTTATATACGGAATCAAAATAAAACGATCTCTATCTATATTAAAATCGCGCATTCCAAAATCTTCAGGAACGTCATTACTAGAATAGTAACTTAATGCATAATCACTAGCACCCAATGGTAAACGACACATTGTAAAGTCGCATCCATCTTCAGAAAACAAAGCTTCCATTACTTCTTTTCTTCCTTCTTCTGGTAAAACTTGTAAAGCGGTATAACCTAATTCATTAAAAGAACCTCCAAAACCATCAACAACTTGTAAAATACTATCTGTATAAACAACAATATCTGCCTCTGCATTAGAATCAATAATTTTAATATCTTTTTTTGATTTTACCCATCGCTCTGTTTCGGTAGTAGAAACCATTTTGACTTTTTGAGCCATCAATCCTTTACTTACAAGTAACATAAGTAAAGTAAAACTAAAGAGTAAGCTCTTGTTATTAATTTTCATATTTTGGTATTTATTTAGGTCTTCTTATACTATTTAAATCTAATTGTAAGTGGTAACTCAGACTGATTACGCATCACTTTAACATCAATAAATTCAAGTGTGTTATTATTTCTCAACTCTGTAAAGAAATCTTTTATATTTTTCAGTTTTACATTATTTACTTCTAAAATTACATCTCCTTTTTTGATTCCATTATCCTGAACTGCAGGACTACTATTCCAAGTTTTTAATACAATTACACCTTCTGCTGTATTCAATCCATAAGCAGATTGTTCTTGTTCTGACGAAACACTTTTTAATGTATTTCTTAACCAAGCAACCTCCACATTTACTTCTTTATCATTTATTTCTGATGCATTTCTCAATACTGGAATCTCTGGAGTTTTAGCCAACTTTTTTAAATTTGCTTTTTGAACGCCAAACTCATCCATAGAAAAGTTTTTAAAACCAATTGATAGCGCTGGTGAGTTTTCTAATACCGTAAAATCTAAATTCTGAGGATCTTTAAACATTGCATCTCCAAAAGAACTGTGAATATCTCTATTATACATTTGTGGTTTCAACATCGCTTCTTCAGTAGGAAAAAAGTTATAATCTAATTCTTTTCCCCAACCTAATAAACCAACATCTTGGTATGTATCGCCAACAATATTATGTTTAAATATATCTCTACTATTTGCAAACCAAACATGTGGATGTAATGAATTATTAACCATAATGTTATTTTCTGCTATGCGATTAAAGCCTTCTCTTAGCTTTAATCCGTTATTTAATAATAAATTATTATAAATATGATAATTAGAAGAACCATCATCTAAATCAATATCCCAACCATGATCGCAACGAAAACGATTATTTCTGATGATTGTCATTTTCACAGCATCCCAAGTATACATATCAGGATTTTCCGTTGTTAATTCGTTCATTTTATTTCTATTAGGAAGCCAAAATCGATCTCTTCCCCAAGAATTAAATGAACCATGATCGCTTGTTTCTAAAACGGTATTAAACACATCATTAAATTCTAAAATATGGCCTCCCCAAGTTCCATCACCAATATTAATTCCTGCTCTTGGCACGTCATAAATACTATTATGACTTACTTTAATACTCATTGCCATCGAAATTTGAACTCCCGCTGTTTGCTTTTCTACACGACCAATTCTATGAATTAAATTATCTTTTACTAAACATGTTCTAGGATATAATTCATTTTTAGGACCAGAAATCGTATCCATTTCTGATAATTCTACAAATTGTCCATAATTAAATGAAGGAGAACGAACTGCAGAAGGATCTCCAATAAAAGAAATTCCACTAGCTCCATTATCATGAATATGGTTTCCTGTTATTTCTAAACCTACATTGTACTTACTCGCCATAATTACGTTTCCTCCTAAATAGGCAAACTCATTATCTTTTACTACACAATTTTCTGTACCTTCAAAAAAGACAACACTTCCTCTATAAATAGTCCAATCGCTACGTAACAAAGGCTCGTATTTCTCTAAAAATGTGCGCTTTGTGTATTTAAAAGAAATATTACTAATTGTTATATTTTTTACTGGTTTCTTTAATGTTCCAATTACATGAATCAAATCTTTAAGTACAGAAACTTCAATTTTAGAAGTATTAATATTTACATTTTTTGAAGGCCAAAAATACAATTGATGCGTTTCTTTATCTAAATACCATTCTCCTGGACTGTCTAATTCTTCAAACACATTTTCTACCATTTGGTATTCTTTATGTGGTTTAGAGCCTCTATTATTTTGTTGCCCTCCTTTTAAAATAGCAGCTCCATCTTTATCTACGCCTGTAATTTGGTAATGAAAACCACCCCATTTACCACTATGTAATGCATTAAAATAAGCTCCTATAGGATTTTTCCATGTTGCAATTCTTTCTTTGGATATTGCATCTGCTGCAAATCCTTGCCAATATTGTGCTTTCTCATCATAATTTGGATAACGCGCTAAAATTTGTGGTTTGTTGTTTACAACAAGTTGATCAAAGTCTAAATTTGAAGCAACCGTAGTTACATAAATATCATTATTATATTTTTTCCAACTTGTATTTAAAACTACTGAACCTTTTATAGTTACTTCGGATGCATTTGTCCCTTTAATCGTTAACCCATTTAATAAAGGTGAAATAACAATAGACTTTTCTAAATGATAATCTCCTGGCAATAAATTGATATTGACCTTAGTATTTTCATCTTTCAATTTTAAGGCTGTTGCCTCTTTTATAGCAGCTTTTAATTTTAAAAACGGATATTCTTTTGTGCCTTTATTTTTTAAAGAACCTTTTTTTGATACAAACAGTTCTATTGTCTGTGGTTTCTTAAATGTTGGCTTTCCTTTTAAATATCCAAGAGATTCTAAAAAAACGTCGGCTTCATAAGTCGTTTTTAAATAATGTTCTCTTCCATCTTTTTTCCATTGATTAAAAAATCCATGAGGTTGATTTTTATACACAAATAAATCACATCTACTTCCTACAGCCTCCATCTTAGCTTTGTAATCTTGAGCTGTTGCAACAGGAATATGTTTGTCTTTATCTCCTAAAAAAAAGATTGTTGGTGGAACTCCTTTTTTAATATTATGAAGTGGTGATATTTCTTTATAACGTTCACCAACTTTGTTATAACCATATCCATTTGTACTATTATCTATTACTGGGTTGTAAAGAATTAATGCATTTGCTTTGGCACTTATTGATAAATCTTCGTTTGGTTCTTCTAATCCTTCTAAAATAGTTGTTGCTGCAGCTAAATGACCTCCTGCAGAACCTCCAGAAACAGCTATTCTTTTAGAATCTATATGTAATTCTTTAGCATTTTTTCTTATATATCTTACTGCCGACTTTGCATCTCTTACGGCATCAAAAGGAGTTGTTTTATGTCTGTTTTTAACCCTATAATCTACCAAAACAGCAACCATACCCCTAGATACAAAGTATTTAGATTGGTCTTCAAACTGTGTAATAGTTCCACCATTCCATCCGCCTCCAAAAAAGAAAACGATAGCTGGTTGTTTTCTCTTGACTTTCTTTGGATAAAAAAGTGTTAATTTTAAAGTATCACCATTAATAACTTTATAAATAAGTTCTTGAGCAGATGTAGTGTTAACATCAATTTTATGCTGACTATGAACCCTTGTAATTGTGAGTAAGAAAAGTAAGGTTGCAATTAAATACTTTGTCATTATTCTTTGGCTTTTAGTAAACGATTACAGCTTTATCATATGCTTTAGACAATCTGAATTCTAACTGTTCTGGGTTAGATCTATTGATTTGTCCTTGTCTAGTTGCTATTAATTTTCCATTTTCATAGACTCTTAATTCTGCTGATTTTTTTCCATTTAAAAAAGGAACTTTTATCAACACAGGAGCATTATTTTCTATCACAAATGTATCACCAGAACGTTCTATCGAAATGGTTACAGGCATACCAGAAGCGATCACTCCCCATCCGTTTTTCTTATAATTATACATTCCTGATAAAAACAGATAAGATAATGATTCGCTATTTTCTACTTTTCTAGTAACTGATAATAATCCTTTTTGATAGAATCTATTTTGTTCAACAATATCCTCTTCGGATGTATTCAATATAATTTTATCCGTTGTTTTTTTATCACTCAATAAAACATCAATTACTTGAGTGCTTGGATTTTCTTTAATTGTTGAATATTCTACATCTAAAATCGGATTTTCTTCACCTTTTATATAAGGATTAAAAACGATAGCAAAAGGATTATCCCAAGCAGCACTTTCTCTCTTTATAACTAAAGTTTGCATAGGATTACCAATAACATTTTTAGGAGCTGTACCCGAACCTTTTTTAAGCAAATTTGCTTTTGGAGCCAAGGCAGTGTATATACTTTGGTTTTTACTTCCTTTTATCCAAAGTTTCATTAAATTATCAGATACACCTTCACTTTTTAAAGTAAATAACGCTTGTATATCCTTGTCTGTAACTATTTTCTTTTTATTCTTTAAATAATCATAGCCTTTTATATCTCCATATTCACTTCCAAAATCTGTAGTTTCTTTTAAATAAATTTCTTTAGAATTTGAATCCAAAATTTGAAGTGATTGTCCTAAATTATGGTAAAAATAATCGTGACGTTGAGCTCCACTTTCTTGTTTTTTTGATCTAAATACATCAATAATATATCCTTTTGATGTATTTGATTTTATAAGTGCTGTAAACCTTTGTTGATCTGCTTTTGTTTTAGGTTCAAAAAAAGAAACATTAGAAAACGTTAACTTATCAAAATTTGGCGTTGTACTTACCGCTGGAAAATTATTTTCTAATTTAAAAGGATGATAACTACGCATAGCCTCATAATCCGACTTTCCATCAACAATAACAGTATTGTGCGCAGGTAATTTAGAATAATATTCATTATGATTTTCATGCCAATAACTAGATCCTTTTCCCATATCTGGACCCAAAACATATTTGTTTGCAAATAATTCTATAGAAACACCATTTGCATGTGCATGATTCCCGAAAGAACCTGTGGTAGAAACCATCATAGCATCATCTCCTTCTCCTAGTCTTTGGTTAAACATACTTACATTAGAAGCGTAAAATGTTGGAGAAGTCAATTCTTTTAAAGCATTCGGATTCTTTTCTGTAGGTTTTAGTTTATCAACATAAAAAAACAATTGAAACAGATTCTCTACTTTTCTTTTGTATTCACCTTTATCAATCATTTGCTGTAATAATCCAGAAATAATTGCTTCTTTTTCATCATTATTATATTTACTATAATTTGCAATTAATAATTCGAAATTTTCTGGTGGAAGTGGATTATGATTAGAATCTCCAAAACCAACTGTGTAGCCACTAGGAAATAAATATTGAAAAGAGGCTAAAGCTGCTTTTTCAATAATAGGAAAATTAGAAAGTTCGTTGTTATTAGTTGCGTTATCTAACAAGGTAAATATATCTAGTAAAGTTGTAATAACATGTACAGAATACGAAGCGCACTCTGGCCACATACCTGTTTCATAATCGTACACCAATAAAGATTCTTTTATAGATAATTGTCTTTCTGTTGATGTGTTAAAAGTGTACTCTAAAAAATATTCTCTTCCTTTCGCATTGGCATAATTAGCATTACTATCTAACGTTAAAGCAACATAGGTTAAAAATCTTGCTTGAAAAAGATTCCAGTTATTATCTGGAATTCCCTTTTGAATAATTTGATCTCCCCATTTTTGAAAAACTGCAATACTATTATCTAGGTTTACATTTTTTGACTCAAAATAATTGTATAGAAAATCATACGTAGTTAAAAGGTTCAATAGAACTTTTTCATGAATAACTTCAAAAGTTGCTAAACCAGAAATACCTGCTTGATTAGAATTTAATAGATCTATTGGTGCATCTCTATAAAACATACCATCTATATATTTAAGATATATAGGTGCAGCAAATTCTGCATATTTTTTTTCACCTGTAATCCAATATAAAAAAGCAGCATCTTCTACAAGACCCATTATTTCTGTATTAATGCCTTCAATTGTATGCCCAATTTTAGAAGGATGAACCCATTCTTTTTCTCCTGATTTTTTAGGCTCAAGATAAAAACCTCTTTCATCATCAAAATAAGGTGTCACATCTTCTAACTTCGGTTTTTTATAATCTGTAGCCCAATCTCTAGTTCCAGAAAAACGAACTGTTGGTAAAGGCGCTTCACCTGATGAATGAGAAAATTCGCCACCTTTTAAAAAGACTTTTGTATGCTTTGTTTTCCAGTTCATTTGTAAACGAGAAACCATCCAAGTTGGGTCTTCCTTACAATAATTTAGGTATTTTTCTAAATTTTCAATTTTCTTATCAATCAAGCTTTTTTTCCATTCTACATCCGCAATATTTTTTAAAAATTGCGTTCCAGATTGTTCTGCTGTATAAATTCTAGGATGTGATTCACTTTGTGCAATAACTGCAAAAGGGAAAATCATCAATATATATATTAGAATTTTATGGAACATATTTAGTTGTATTATCTTTTAAATTTTTATCGGAGTTCTTTAATTTCAATATTATAACCAGCAGGATATTCTTTTGATTTTCCTTTATCAATTGATATTAGAACAGGTTTATTAGAAGAATAGTAATAGGTACCATTTTCTAATTTTAATTCTGCTGTTACAGTTTCATTTACTGCTTCAATTTTAAAACCATTTTTTTCTAATAATGTTCCTTTACCTAAGTACAAATACTCAAATTGGTTGTTTTTTTCTGATGCAATACCAAAAGTTCCTTGAAACTTAAAACCTCTCATTGGTTTGTACAATTGATCATCAATTGCATTACAGATATATTGTGTGCTTTTTGTAGATTTTACAGCAATACTCACAAAGTTATCTGACGTTTTTATTTTAGAAATTTTTTGAATTGATTTTTCTCCTTTTTCATAAGATTCAAAAATAGCCACAAAAGTTTTTTTTGCACCATTGATATCATTCTGACGAACAATTAATGTTGGAGTCGTTTCTGGACTTTTATTTACTTGTCCTGGTGTAATATCGCTCCTAAGTGTAGTTGGCGGTGCATCTACAAGATATATTTCTCTGTTATCTTGTCCCATCATCCACATATTTACATTTAAAGAAGGTGACACATTTTTGGTAGTCCAAGTAGCATTAAAATCGCACGTGTATTTTACTTTTCTTTGATTTTTAAAGAACTTATAATTTTCATCATATTTAACTCCTAAATCATTCACACTTGCTACATCTAAAGCTTTGTCTGAATCACTTGTAAGTTGCATCGTATTTCCTAAATTATGATGTATATAATCATTATCTAGTTGATCAGATCTAAATATATCTACATAATATCCTGTATTTTCTGAAGTACGAATCATTGCGACAACACGTCTTTTTTCATCCGCAGAAACATCAGAAAAAGAAATATTTTTAGAAGTTTCAGTAGTATTATACAATCCTGCATTTATATCCACAAAAGGATCCATTGCATTTATGGTAATATCACCTTCACTATAACCTGGTACAATCGTATTAGAACCTGTAATTCCTCTATGATAACCTGCATCTGAAGACCAATATGATTCATAAGCAGCAGCATCTGGAGCCAAAGACCAACCTTTACCATAGAACTGCATTGCTAATCCGTTTTTAGTTAAATGAGATTTTTCTTTCCCTCCATACAACGTAAACATTAATCCATTCTTTTCATCATTTCCATTTTTCATAATGATATGTTTATGGACTGGAGAATAAGCTGTTCTATGAAATGGTAAATTATTATCCGATTCTGGTAATACTTGGTTTAAAATGATTCCTTTCCAATCAGATTTATTTCTATCGTATTGACCAGATGAAATATTTTTACGGATTACAGTCGCCATTTTTTTAGCAGTTTCTGTATCTCCTTCCCAAATTGAATATGTTAATAAGGATTCAAAAGATGAAATATCTGCAGGACCTCCACGCATATCTCCAAAGACCACTAAATTACCACGTGCATCTAACCAACCTAAATTTGCTAATGCTGCTTTGGTAATAATTGGATTACCTGCTAAAGTATTTACACCCGATTTATATAATTTAACGCCCATATCTAATACCAATGGAATCATACCAGAAGCATAACCAGGAGATTCTGGCCATAAACCAGTTGTTTTGTCATAATAATCCATTATCTCAGGTAAAGCAGCACAATAATCTGAAGATGTTTCTGTGTAAAGAGGAATATAATATTCTTTTCCTTTTCCATCTTCATAAAAATCATTCGACTCTAAAACAAGCATGCTGTTTATAACATTTTTGTAGCGATTCACATTCCAATTTCCTTTTCTACCACCTCTAACAAGACCAATATCAATAAACCTTTTAAATACAACTCCTGCTACTTCTGTAGTTGACTTATTGATTGATTTTAAATGTTGATGTGGATGCTTGTTCATATAATCATAAAGAAAATCATATGCTACAGCCATAGGTATTTGGCGATCATCATGAATTACTTCATAATCGTAATACCCTAAAATTCCTCCTGGAGCATAACCTCCAGGTCCATTTGATGATTTTTCTGGATCTAAAGGCGGTTGCATATAATAAGTTCCGAGTAACCATGTCCATAAAATATCCGCAGAAAATTTAGCATATTTTTCATCTTGTGTGATATAATAAGCAAAAGAAGCTTTTTCTGCCAACTTTAGTATTTCCATATTGTTCTGGCGAATCATATGACCTGTTTCTTTGTAAGGAATTAAAATAGGTGTTTTATCAGCCTTAGATCTACTAATTCCTAATAAATCTCCAGATTCATTAAACGGAATTCTATCTTCTAAAGGAACATTTAAATAATCATTCCAAGTGCGCATTCCTGGCAAACGAACAGTTGGTAAAGGAGCATTTCCTTCACCATAATCCCAATTTTGGTTTTTGATATAACATTGGGTAAAATGTTCACCTTCTTTCCAATACATTGCTAATCTTGAAACAATCCATTCTGGATCATTTACATGGCGATTAACATAAGGGTTTATTTCTTCTAATAATGTGTTCCATGAATTTTTAGCCCAATCTTGATTTTCAATTTTAAGTAATAATTCTGATCTATCTTCATTATCAGCAAATAATCTAGGATGATTATTTAGTTTCTGACCATAAACATTAATGGATGCAATATATACTATTACTAAAAAAAATACTTTTCTAACAACTTTCATTTTTAGTATCTCTTTTTAATTCTTAAAAAAATCATTAAAAAATACCATCTGATATTTTATTGAATTTTCCCAATATTTATTTGTGTGTCCTCCTGGTCTTTCTATATAATCATGAGGAATATTGCGTTCTAATAATTTTTTATGAAGTCTAACATTTGCATCATAAAAAAAATCATCTACACCACAATCAAAAATAATTTTTAAGTTTTTACCATTCAACAAATGAACAAGATTAATAACTGTGTTGTTTTCCCAATTCTCAGGATTTTCAGAATAAGATCCTAATCTTTTTGCAATACTCCATCGTAATGGAAATGGTCTAATATCTACTCCACCACTCATACTACCAGCAACTCCAAAAACATCTGAATGTTTAAACGCTAAAAATAATGCTCCATGACCTCCCATGCTTAAACCACAAATAGCTCTATTCTCTTTATTGGCAAATGTTTTGTAGGATTTATCAATTACAGAAACTAATTCTTTTGATACATAGGTTTCATATTTCATAGCAGCATCTATCGGGCTATCAAAATACCAACTAGTTTTTGCTCCATCAGGACACACAATTATAACGTTGTAATCATCTGCATACTTCTTAATATCAGGCATTTTTTTAAGACAATCTTTAAAATTACCTCCAGCACCGTGAAGTAAATAGACTACCGAATATGAATCTGCTTTACCTGAATAAGAATCTGGTGTAATTACAAGATTCTTAATGTTCTTTTTCATTGAATCACTATAAATTTCTAATGTATCTATTTTTGATGCAAATAGAATACATGATAAACTTACAAATACAAGAAAGCAACCTATAGTTTTATTCATTTTATTTATTTCTTTAAAATAATCTCTTCTAATTCTTCTAATGTTTTTCCTTTTGTTTCTGGCATCATGAATGCAACAAATAGCAATTGGAAAACCATCATTACAGCAAAAAACAAGAATACAACCCCAGCTCCAATCATAGGGTGATTAAATAAATATGGAATTAATGATGGAATAATAGCTGCTAAAACCCAGTGTGTAGAACTACCAAAAGATTGCCCTGAAGCTCTTAAATGATTCGGGAATATTTCAGAAATAAAAACCCAAATAACTGCTCCTTGCCCTACAGCGTGTGCTGCTATAAAAATAAATAAGAATATTGGTACTGCCATTCCTGTCCATCCTAAGAAAAAAGCTGCAGATACCAAACTTAAAGAAATTATATATCCTACTGAACCAATATACATTAATGTTTTTCTACCAAGTTTATCTATCAAAAATACACCTAACAAAGTAAAAACAAGATTTATAACACCAATACCAATACTACTCAATAATGCTGTACTTTCTCCTAAACCAGCTTCTTCAAAAATTCGAGGTGCATAATATAAAAAAGCATTAATACCAGAAACTTGATTAAAGAAAGCAATAAAAAATGCCAACATTAAAGGGAATCTATATTTCTTAATAAAAATAGTTTCTGAGGAATCACTTTTATGTGAATGACTTTTAAATTCTGCTATTTGCTCATCTACATTTGCATCTTCATCAATTATCTTCAATACTTTTCTAGCTTCATCTTCTCTAGATTGTGATAATAACCATCTTGGACTTTTTGGTAATTTTAAAGCAAATAAGATATATAGTACTGCAGGAATCGCTTCTACACCTACCATCCATCTCCATGCATTTTCACCAATATCATTTAATAAATAATTAGAGAAAAATGCAATTAAAATACCAAAAACGATGTTAAATTGATACATTGCTACTAATCTACCTCTGTCTTTAGCAGGTGCAATTTCAGAAATGTAAGCTGGCGCAGCAATTGTAGAAGCTCCAACTCCAATACCTCCAATAAAACGAGCAAAAGCAAAAATATAAGGATCATTTGCTAATGCAGAACTTATAGCGGAAACAGTAAATAACACACCAATAACAATTAATGTATTTTTACGTCCGTATTTATTTGTTGGAATTCCACCAAAAAGGGCTCCAACTACGGTTCCCCAAAGTGCCATTCCCATGACAACCCAACCATGAAAAGAATCAGAAGATTCCCATAAAGCTTGTAGTTTTTTATCAGCCCCTGAAATTACGACAACATCAAACCCAAATAAGAAACCTGCTAATGCTGCAGTAATTGACCATAATAATATTTTTTTACTCATCTTATATAAATTAATTAATTCTTAATAAATTTTATTTTAATGGAATAACCATATTCCATGTTTTGTTCTATTTTTAAATCCACCAGAACCATTCATTGTTGCAAAAACAAATTTGTTGGTTTACCATCTTCAACTAAAACAAAAGGGCGTTCTAATTGACCTTGTTGAATTGTTTTTCCATTATTCCATTTTACTTTTTTTGTGTATGCTTTTGGGTTTTTATCTATAATCCAATTTATTTCATTATCAGAATGCGCTAATAATCTTTCTCCTGTAAGCCCTGTTATTTTACCACACTAATCTTTAGCAATCATATAATATCCTTTTTATCAGTCCACATATGTGGATCTTCTACCTCACTAAAACGTTCCATTGAAAGTAATGGTTCATCACCTATAATAGTATATTCACCATCAAATGAAGATGCAGTAGCAACTCCTATAATCATATCGCGATGTTCTATCCCATTATCTTTATAATACCAGCCTTTAAAAAGCAAAAATCTTTTTTTATTAAAGGTGATGGATTTAATGTTAAATAACTACAATATGAATTCGGTTTAACATCAACAATAGGTTTATCTAATCTTTTCCAAGGTCCGTTTGTGCTTTTAGAAGTTTCAACTCCAATCAGTTTTCCCCAGCGAGCAGCAATACACCATTGACTTGATAAATCGAATGCTTTCACACTCTCTTTTGAATATCTTCAAACGGATGTGTAGACCCCATATAATATAGTAAATATGTGTCTTTGTATTTTACTATTTTAGGATTATGACATGTTTACCATCCCAAAATTGTGAACCTCTTTCCCCTAAAACTACCTCTTTAAATTTATAAGGATCTTCTGGTGTTTTAGAAGTAGCCTTAACAATTTCTGAACCAAGCATCCATCCAGGATGGAATGGTAATATTTTTGGCCAACGAGATCCGTACATATGATAATTACCATCATCACCTTTAATTACAGAACTTTCCCAAACCCAATAATCCTTCATTTCTAAACCTCCATTAACTGGAGATTCTTTCAAACTACTGATCATAGCGTTTTGAGCACTACTAACTGTACTAAATCCTATTAAAAAAAGAAAAAGATATCTCATTATTTTAAAGGAATTGTTTAGTTATTATTAATCTATTTTTTTTGATTTTTTTAAAGATTCTTATTTAATTATAAAACACTAATTATTCTTAGCTTCTAGTTTTTTTAATCTCAATAAAGCTTCCATATAATAGTAATCTGCATAAATAATTGGCACATCAACTTCTGAGTCATTAGGTAAGTGACCAGTTGAATGTAATAAAAGTGCCTTGTTTTTATCGCCGCTAAAATATTCTTTACTAGATAAAATTTCTAAAGACTTTTTAGCTGCATTAAAATATTTTTCTTTCAATACTTTATCTTCAACCAAAACAGATAACTCCAATAATCCACATGCTGCAACACCTGCTGCAGAAGCATCTTTTGGTGTATTAGGAATTTTTGGGTCGTCAAAATCCCAGTATGGAATTCCATCTTCTGGCAATTTTTCTAAGAAATGGTCCGCTAACTTAATAGATGTATTTAAAAACTCTTTATTACCTGTTTCTCTGTAAGACATTGCAAAACCATAAATACCCCAAGTTTGACCACGAGCCCACATAGACTCATCTGACAATCCTTGATGTGTGTGCCCTTTCACAAACTCACCTGTATCTTGATTGAAATCTGCTACGTGATAAACGGCATTATCTGGACGAACAATATATTTCATTGTTACCTTAGCATGACTCTCAGCGATATTATACAATTCTTTACTTCCTCCATTTTTTGAAGCCCAAAAAAGCAACTCCAAATTCATCATGTTATCAATAATTGTATTATGCCCCATTTCCTCTACCATTATAGGCCAAGATAAAATAGAACCAACTTTAGGATTATAAAGTGTTGCTAACGTATCAGCAGCTGCCAAAAGCACTGTTTTATATTCTTCATTACCAGTTAACCTGTAACCATTTCCAAAACTACAATAAACTTGAAATCCTATATCATGGTCTAATGCTGCAGTATATGCTATTTTTTTAACAGGAGCTGTAAACCTTTCTGCTTCGGCTCTTAACTCCTCATCTCCAGAAGCTTCATAAGCGTACCATAATACACCAGGCCAAAAACCACTGCACCAATCTTTAACACCTACTACTTTCCAATCTATCTTGCCTTTTGGTATATTTCTTAAAAATTCATCAGAATTTATTAGTTCTAAAGAGGTCTTCTTAATTTTCTCTGCACTTAAATCCAACATTTTTGAAGGACTAAAAACGGTTTCTTTCTTCTGAGGGGAAGCACATGCAAACATTACTAATGATATTGCAATAAGGAATAATCTTGTCATTTAGTTTTTTTTATATAGTTTTGGTAAATCGTTAAAAACTCAATGAAATATGTAAATTTTACACCAAGTTTAAAATAACTTAATCATGATGCAATTTAATCAGACCATAAAACTGCTGACATAAATTATAGTTCAAAAACTATAAAATAATACCCTTTAATTCTATTTTCATAGCACTACACTCATTATAAAACAAAATCATCTTTATTAGCTTATCAAAAAGGCGAATAAAATCTCTTTTTTAAAAAACAACTAAATAATTTTACATAATAAAAAGAAAAACACAACAAATATTAGCACAATCTCATTATATATCATTGTAATTTTTACATATAATAAAAACTTAAAATTTTAGATAAAATTATTCATCTTTTCTAAACGAATAAATTATTTAATTTTGATTAAAAAAACATATAATAAAATCATAAATCTACATTTCACCTCCAAAACCCCCAATTACATTGAAAAAAGAATCATAATTTATCATCATAAAACAATAATTTATAATAACCAACTCTCATTCTTCTTAACATTGTCTTAACAATTTAACTATAATTAAAACTAATAGTTTTTAAAATTAACTTCATGATGAAAAAAATTAAACAAGATCAGTTTAGACTGAAAATTTTTGCAAGCCTATTTTGGGTACTAGGTATTGTGCTTTGTGGTTCGCCTACTGCTATGTATGCAACGCCAACCCCAAATTTAGAATTCCAACAAACAAAGACTGTTTCTGGAAAAGTTGTTTCTTCTGAAGATAATATGGGAATTCCAGGAGTTTCCGTTTTTATAAAAGGAACAACAACTGGAACTGTTACAGATTTTGATGGAAATTATTCTATTATAGTAAAGTCAAATGAAACAGCTTTAGTATTTTCTTACCTTGGGTACGCTTCTCAAGAAATTACTATAGGAAATAAGACAAACATTAATGTTTCATTAAAATTAGACGCTACTACATTAGACGAGATTGTGATAGTAGGTTATGGATCTCAAAAGAAATCTGTAGTAACAGGTTCTATTGATATTGTAGGAAGTGAAGCTTTTGAAGATAGAGCAGTTAGTAATCCTGTATTAGCATTACAAGGAGCTACACCTGGTATTGTAGTTTCTAGAAATAGTTCTAGACCTGGTAGTGAGGGTGCTTCTTTTTTAATTAGAGGAAATACTTCAATTAACGGTGGTAGTGCATTAATTGTTGTTGATGGTGTACCAGGTGCTGACTTTGAACGTATTAATCCTGATGATATTGAAAGTATTTCTGTACTTAAAGATGCATCTGCATCTATTTATGGGGCAAGAGCTGCAAATGGAGTAGTACTTGTTACTACGAAAAAAGGTAAAGGGAAAATGAGCATTGAGCTAAGTTCTCAAACAAGAATAAATACGATTGGTATTAAACCACAAAGTACATCTGCTTTAGAGTATTTTAATGTGTATGCCGATGCTATGCAATCTGATGAAGATGTATTAGGATTAGCACAATACAATGCTTTTGGATGGCTTAGTTTAGATAACGCATTATCAATTAGAGATATGCTAGCTGCAGGAGATGAAGGCTATGTTAATTCTTTTTGGGGTAATCCTGCTGGAAATCCAACAGATATATACATTACAAATAATAATATTTGGGATCAAGTATATGGTACTTCTGTATCTAATCAGCAAAACATAAGTGTTTCAGGTGCTAATGATAAAATAGATTATCGTTTTTCTGCTATGTATGCAGAAAATGTAGGTCCAGTAGCAGTAACTTATGATGGACAAGTACAATACAATGTAAGGTCTGTGGTAAATGCACAGGTAACAGATCGTTTAAAGTTAGGTTCTAACATTTCATTTAATCACTTTAAGTTATCGCAGCCATCTGCTACTTTATCTGGAAGTGCATTTACTAATGACCCAGCAATTTATCCTACAGTTAATCCTTATGGACAATGGGTTTCTAACTTTAATTATTCTGGTGGAGCAAGACAACCTTTAGCAAACCTTATTGATGGAGGTAGAAACTATGAAGAACGAGATAGAATAAACTTGACTTTTGATGCTACTTACAAAATTACAGATCATTTAGATTTTAAAACAACGGCATCTTTTTTAATAAATAGATTCGATAAAACAAATTACACTTTAGAAGTACCTATCTATTCTTTTGATGGACTAAAACTTGTAAACACCTTAAATAATGGTACCAACACCTTTAAAACTGAATTTGGTACTGGTAGAAAGGATACATATGGAGCCTATTTTAATTATAAAAACACATTTAAAGAAGACCATAATGTTGCTTTAACAGCAGGTATAAATACAGAAGACTCTAGAAACAAAACAGTTTGGGGAAGTAGAATAGGATTTGAAGACCAAGGAGTATACAATATAACTTCTGCTTCAGAAGAATTCCAAACGAATGGTGGTACAGATTGGCACGAAGGTCTTTATGGTATTGTTGGAAACTTAACTTACGATTATCAAAACAAATATTTAGCGAACGTAACATTTAGAAGAGATGGATCTTCAAGATTTGCTCCAGAAGACAGATGGGATAACTTTTTATCTGGCTCATTAGGTTGGGTTGTTACAAAAGAAAAGTTTATGGAAAATGTAGATTTCTTAAACTTCTTAAAACTTAGAACAAGTTATGGAGAATCTGCAAATGGCTTAATAGGTATTGGACGTTATGATTATATATCAACAATAGGTACAGGTACTGTTTTATTTGGAGATACACCAACACAAAATACTACTGCTTATTTAGCTGCACTTACAAGTCGTGAGAGAACTTGGGAGCGTGTAGAGCAAACAAACTTTGGTTTAGACTTTAGAGCTTTTGGCAGCAGACTATCTGGTAATTTCGATTATTTTACAAAGCAAAATAATGGAATGTATATTGGAATATTATATCCTTATCAATTAGGGGAAAATGCTCCAAAGACAAATAATGGTGATTTAGAAACTAAAGGTTGGGAGGCATCTCTTAATTGGCAAAATAATGTTACTGATGACTTTAAATATAGTATTGGTGTTTTTATGTCTGATGCTACTGATATAATAGTTAATAAAGGAGGTATTGAAGAACCAAGTGCAGGAATTAAAGGTTCATTACAAGGTTATCCAATTTCTTCTTTATGGGTTTACCAAACAGATGGTGTTTTTCAAAACCAAGATGAAGTAGATGAATACTACAATACATATGGTACTATTCTAAATAATTCTGGCGCACCAATGACTTCAACAGGTGTAGCTACTAAATTATCTCCAGGAGACACAAGAAAAGTTGATGTAAATAAAGACGGTAAGATAGACCAAACTGATTTAATTTATGTTGGAGATGCTAAAGCACACCTTAATTTTGGTATTAATTTATCTGCTACTTATAAAAGTTTCGATTTTGGCGCTTTATTTCAAGGTGTAGGTCAACAAAATGTAATTAGAACAGGTGTATTCTCTTACCCTATAGTTGGTCGTTTCACAAACCAAACAGATCAATTTCTAGGCCAAACATGGACACCTACAAATACAGATGCTGCATATCCTAGAACTACAACTCATACTGCTAGATCTAATTGGAACTGGGCTTACAATGATTTTATGTTACAAAACAATCAATATATTCGTTTAAAAACCTTAACATTAGGATATACATTACCAAAAATTAAAATCAGTGACTTAGAACTTAATAAGGTTAGAGTTTATTTTACTGGTAATGATTTATGGGAAACATCTAGTTTAAATGACGGTTATGACCCAGAATATGGTTCAAGTACAACAAACACTTATCCATTTACACGTACTTGGGCACTTGGAATTAATGTTAATTTATAAAAATTATAATAATGAAAAACAATAAACATATATATATACTAGTTTTAGTTTTGACACTGATTCTTAACTCATGTGTTGACGAAATTTTAGACAAAGAACCTATAGAAGGGTATACAGAAGCGGCATTTTTCGACTCTCCTGAAGAGTTTAATCAGGCTGCAAATAATTTATACAATAGTTTAAATGATCCTAGAAATACTGGTAATTCAGAAATGCTAGATCACGGTAGTGATTTACACGCAAACACTTTTTCTAATCCATACGGTCAAGGTTCTGTAGCAATACCTATTAACGATAATGCATATTGGCGTGACTCATATTTTGCAATAAGAGATGCAAATATTCTACTAAACAAAGCAGAAAAATATGCTGGTGATTATTCTGAAATATCACAATATGTTGCAGCAGCAAAGTTTTTTAGAGCTACTCAATATTTTGAATTATTGCAGCGTTATGGAGGTGTACCAATAACTAATGAAGTTTTAGACTTAGATTCTGAAGAAGTATATTCCGCTCGTAACAGTAGATATGAAGTTATGACTGTAATTTTATCTGACCTTACAGATGCAATACCAGATTTACCATCACAAAACAATCTAACTTCAGCTAATAATGGTAAAATTACTACCGAAGCAGCTAAAGCCTTTAAAGCATCTGTTTTACTTTATGAAGCAACATGGGAAAAATATGTTGGAACAACTACAGATGGAGATGGTGTAACATCAGGAGCAGGGTCTGCAGGTGCAGCAGATAACTTTACAGCATATTTAACAGAAGCTATTCGTTTAAACAGAGAAGTAATAAACTCTGGTGCTTTCCAATTATGGAACTACAATAATGAACCAGATATGAGAAATAGAAGTAATTACTATTTATTTAATTTAGAAGGTCCAGAATCAAATCCATTAGGTTTAGATAAATCATCTAACAAAGAATTTATCTTATATACTATTTTTGATATCACTTTAGGTACTATCAATACAAGTCAAAACTCTGTAGGTAGAGCTAATCCTAGTAGAAAGATGATGGATATGTTCTTATCTTCGGATGGTTTACCGATAAATCAATCACCTTTATTTCAAGGATATGAAAGTCCACAAGACGAGTATCAAAATAGAGATTATAGAATGGAAAGCTATTTTAGACATATAAATTCTAATGAAATTCCAGTAGATGGTCAATTCACTTTAGACGGGATTGTAGAAACAAGTGGAGGTAGCCCATATAGAAACAATAAGTTTGTTTCTACTGGTTATCTTCAAACAGTACAAGATCCAACAGACGGTCATAACTGGCCAATACTTAGGTTAGCAACAGTTTATCTTAACTTAGCAGAATCTTTATACGAACTTAATGGTTCTATTACAGATAGTGAATTAAATGAAACTATTAATTTAACTAAGGCAAGAGCTGGTTTACCAGCACTTACAAACGCTTTTGCTACAACAGCTAATTTAGATGTTTTAGAAGAAATTAGAAGAGAACGTGCGATAGAACTTTTTGCGGAAAACTCTAGATATAACGATTTAAAACGTTGGGGTATTGCAGAACAAGAATTAAATAAAAGTATCCTTGGACCTGTTGTAGAAGGTACGGATTATGAAGGTAATTCTAGCCTTTACAATGCTGCTGGATATCCTGAAGGGGAGGAAGCTATTGAAACTGGATCTGGTTTGTTAAGAGCAGTTGTGTTAAACCCTTCTTCTGGTAGAAATTTTCAAAGATCACATTATGTTTGGCCAATTCCTACTAGAGAAATAACACAAAACTCTAATATTCTTCAAAACCCTGACTATTAAAAATAAGGTATAATTTAAATTATAAAAAATGAAAAAATTTAATATAATAAAAAACATAACTTTACTTATTGTGCTCGTGAGTACATTATTAGTAGCATGTTATCCTGAACAATCGTTAGATTACACCCCAGAGTTAAAAACTTTTCCGGCAATTACATTTACTGGTTTTAGTCCTTCTTCTGGGTACCCTGGTACACCAATTACTATAACAGGAACAAACTTTGGTGAGGTTAAACAAGCTGCTAAAATTTCATTTAGTGAAGCAGATGTAGATATAGATACAGAAATAGTAAGCTATACAGATACTGAAATTGTGGTTTTAGTACCAGAATATGCTGGTACCGGACAAATTGGACTTAGTGTTTGGACTAATGAAACACAAAGTACTTCAGCTTTTACATACCTACCTGGTGTAGAAATTAACACCTTAAGTAAAGAAGCTTCTGTCATTGGAGATATAATCTCTATTTCAGGTTCTAACTTTGGTACAGATGCTAGTGCTATTTCTGTACTTTTCAATGGTATTGAAGCAACTATTTTAAACATATCAAATACAGAAATTGAAGTTGAAGTTCCAGATAGTACTTCTGGTAATGTATCAATCCGTTATGATAATGGTAATAGAGAAACAGTTGGTCCTATATTTGTATACATAAACCCATCAATTGTTTTTGATGAATTTCTTGAAGCTAATCCAGAATTTGGAGGTTGTTTTGATAGAAGTGGTTCACAACCTAGTGGTTATTGGCCATCTACAAAACCAATTAATTTTATTGGTGATAGAGAATGGGAAATTCATGGTAATGACCAATCTGGTAGAGATTGGGGAGTAACTGATGGTGATGGAATATTACAAATAGGACCTGCAAGAGGTTTTGCTTATGATATTTCTGATCATGCAAGTAGTGGTTATACAAAACCTACATTATTAACTTTAGAAGCAAACTTTAACTTAGGTACTTTTAACAACAACACCCCACCAAGACTACATAGAGGTTTTTCTTTAGGTTTCCTTGCAGAACCTCAAACATCTACATTAACTGGTAATGGAAATCCAGCAACTGGATTAAGAGGTGTTATTATTACCCCGGATAGTAATGAAATATTCCTTTGGGATGGTGCTAAGCCAGAGCACTTTACATTTGAAGGTATAGAGCGTGTACCTATCCCTACTCCTTATGATAGAAATGCTGATCATCATATTAAATTAGTAGTGGACACAACAACAGGAAAAATGGTTAGTTTTGAATTTGACGGAACACTCGTTAATTTTAGTGTATCTCCAAATTTCACTGATCTTAACACTAAATATATACAAATTGGAGGTGGATCAAATGGTGGATCATCTAAAATGGACCTTTATGATGTAAGTTTTTACTAAATAATAGTAATATTTGAATCAATTGATTAAAACTCCATGCAGTTAACTGCATGGAGTTTTTTTGTGTTAAAAATTTCGATACAAAATAAAATTTTTAATCGCTTTATCTAAAACGAAATAATAATCTCCCTATGAATACAGATAACAATAGACAATTATGTCTTATCTATAATGATAATTGTACAATAAATACTACCTTTTAAATAAGTTTCAATTAAAAAGTATAGTACCCCTAAAATTATTGAAAACAGCTAAACCTCTAGTTATATAACAATTAAGAAACATATATTATATCAATTGAATACTATTTTATACTTATACATGAAAAATATGCTTTTATTTGTTTAAAATAATAAACATAAAACATATTAATAATTTAAATTATGAATAAAATAAAAATAACTAAATACTTTTTTATATTCTTATTAAGTTTTGGAGCTCTAAGTTGTGGCAGTGATTCTCCTGGTGGAATTGATGATATTGATGAACCAATAGTTGTTGATCCAGTTGATGATGACTCGGTAGTATATACAACTGTAAATACTATTGCAGAACTAAATGCTACTTTAAATCAAAATGATGTTAATATAAAATTAAAATCCGGAACCTACAGGTTTGGACCTGATGATGTGACTTCTGGTTTGATTCCACATTATGAAATGTTTGTATTTAGAGGAAACAACTCAAATTATGATTTTACAGATGTTACTTTCGAGTTTGAAACTGAACTTTGGAGTTCATATGGTAGTGAAGAAGTTGTTCAATTAAGGCTTTATGGACAAAACATTACTGTAAAAAACCTAACGATAGTAGATATAGGAACTTCTGCACCCACTCATAGAGCTAGAAACATGCACTTAGATGGAGTGAACAATACTGTAGATGGATTTCATTTTTCAACAAGCGGATCTTATCCATATGGATATGGAGACTTATTTGGTAAAGGTGGTGGCTCTGTAATAGCACATCATAAACACTCTGCTGTACTTATAAGAGGAGAAGGTAATACCTTTAAAAACTCTAAAATATTCTCAAAAAGTTATGGACATGTTGTATTTATACAAGGTGGTAAAGATGTTTTAATTGACAATGTATATGTTGAAGGTGATGAAATGAGAACTACAGATGATATATTGGCTGAAAAAGGTACAGGATCTCCTGCAGACAATGTTAACTTTTTAACAGTTTGGGGCTTTAAGGTGCCTGCTGGCTATATGATAAGTAAACAAGAAGCTGGATTTAGATCTTATGAATCCGCAGAACATTATTCTGGTAATGGAGAAACAAGCTATACAGAAAATGTAACCATAAAAAATTGTACTGCAAAACATGTAAGATCAGGCTTTAATTTAGTTTTTGGAAAAGGTACTATGATATTTGAAAACTGTACATCTATTGAAAATGAAAGCGGTTTTTCTATCCAAAAAGGAGGAAGTATCATCAATTGTAAAAGTGATGCTAAATATGGCTCTGTTTACACTAACGCATATGAAAGTGATAGTAATATTACAGCAGATATTACAATAACAAATAGTGAAGGAAGTTACGGGACTCATCCAATAGCTTATATAGGTTCTAGCAATCAAAACATTACTTTTAATAGTAACGAAACAAGTGTATCACAAGAAAGATCTATTCAACTAGGTGGAGACCAAGGTGATTTAAGACATTTAGAGGGAGTTAACCCTGGTCAAAACAACCAATATGCTAACACCTCCAAATTAATAAACAACACAAAATATCCTGTAGCATTAACTGATCAATCAAGTGGTAATACAATATACTCATGTGGTACAGTTACAGATAAAGGGGCTACCAATTCAATAACAGAAATAAATTGCAATTAACCATTGTGAGTTTATCAGATTAAAAAAATATATCAAAGAAAATTTAAATAACTTTAGTAAAACTATGAAAATAATAACGCAAAAAATTACAAGACTATTGTCGTTAATTTTAATTTGCTATACAGTTATTAACTGTAGTTCTCCTGATAACTCTAGCGAAGAAGAGATTGAAGTTATCATAGAAGATGTTGATGTTGATGAAATAGAATACACAACAGTAAACACCATAATTGATTTTATGGCAACACTTAACAAAAATGATGTTAATATAAAACTAACTCCTGGAACTTATAAATTTGGTCCAGATGATGTAAAATCAGGATTGATCCCTTATCATGAAATGATTGTATTTAAAGGGAATAATTCTAATTATGATTTTACAGGAGTCACTTTTGAATTTGATACACAGCTTTTTAGAGAATATGGAAATAAAGAAGTTGTAGAACTAAGGCTTTATGGTAATAATATTACAGTTAAAAATTTAACCATGATAGATACTGGTGATGCTTACCCCCTATTTAGAGCTAGAAATATACATTTCGATGGTTTAGATAATAGAATTGAAGGTTTTGATATTTCTTCAAGAGGGTCTTTTCCTTATGGGTATGGCGATGTTTTTGGTAAAGGAGGAGCCTACGTAATTAAACACTATAAACACTCAACAATTCTTATTAGAGGAGAGAGAAATTACCTTAAAGATTGTACAATAACTCAAAGATCTTATGGTCATGGAATTTTTGTTTAAGGAGGTATAGATACGGTTATTAAAGGTTGTAAACTATATGGAGAAGTACGTACAACAGATGATATGCTTGCAGAAGAAGGAACAGGTTCTCCTGCTGATAATGTAAATTTCATTAGTGTATGGGGATACAAAATTACTCCAGGTACAATGTTTAGTTTACAAGAAGACGGAATTAGAGCATACAGTAATGAGCCACACTATATTACAGGTAAAACTGTAAATACTTCTGGTTTAAAAGTTATAGATTGTACAATAGATAAATTTAGAAGTGGTGTTACTATTGGTTTTGCAGATAATGAGAAACTAGTTCAAAACTGTGAAGCAACAGGAACTGAAAATGCTTATTGGGTAGGTTCTTATGGAACTATTATAAACTCTAGAGGAGATGCCGTTTATGGACCAATATACACATCACAATATGAATCTGATAAAAATTGCCAAATAGAATTAACTATTATTGATAAGGGTTATAAAAAGTATGGAACCCACCAAGCCTTATATCTAGGTGGTACAAATCAGAATATAACATTAAAAAGTACAGAAAGTAATCCACAAGAAGACCTTACTATTGCAGTATCTGGAACTAAAACAGGATTGCGTTTCTTAGAAGGAATTGAACATAAAGCTACTTCTAATACACTAATTAATCAAACAGGATATAGTGTTATATTAGGTACAAAAAGTACAGGTTGTAATATACATTCTTGCGAATCTGTAACAGATAACGGAACAGCAAACACATTTACAAAACTTAATTGTAATTAATAAAATTATTTTTATAACTATTTCTTAATAAAACAAGAAAATAACAACTTATAGTCTTTAACTTATCGCTTAAGAGCCATAAGTTATAGACTATTTTTATGTAATCCACTATTTTTGAAGAAGTTCGTTAAGGGACAAAAACATAATAATAAAATCTAAACTTTATTTAAAATGAAAAAAACATTACTTTTTTTAACAATCTTTTTAACTGTATCAATAGTTAAAGCTCAAGCAATTGATGACACAGTAGTAGTAGATAATATTACGTACACTGTAATAAATACATCACCTTACGAAGTAGAAGTTTCTGGCTTTTCAGATCTTGATGCTGCATCTGCTTCTATAACAATTCCTTCTTCCGTAACAATTAACGCTACATCTTGCAGTGTAGTCGCTATTGGTACAGGAGCATTCAGTGCTAATAGTGCTGCAAATAAAGGTGCAGGAGACGAACGTAATAAAGCTTTGACTACTGTAAGCTTACCTTCATCTGTTCTTACATTAAAAGATCATGCCTTTAGAGATAACGGTAGTCTTACAACCATTAATATGAATTATTTAACAAGCACAGCAGGAAATATTTTTGCTAATTGTAAGGCCCTATCGGATATTGGGGTGCTTTCAAACATGAAAGATTTAGGTAAATACACTTTTTCTTATTGTATTGGACTAACTGAAACAATAGATATGCCTGTTGTTGAAACTATTGGAGATGGAGCAATATCTGGAACAAAAGGCACATATGAAGCTGGTGGAATTAAATATATAAATATACCTAGTTCTGTTACTAGTATTGGTACTATATTTTTAGGAAGACTTTGGGATATAACAAAGGTGCAAGTTAACTGGTCAACACCATTAGATAATGTAAATTCTGCTAATTTTTTCAGAAATTTAGATTTATCTACTATTAATTTATATGTACCAACTGGTACTAAGGCTGCTTATCAAGCTCATGCAGTATGGGGGCTTTTTCCAGAAGCTAATATCATAGAGGGTACATTAGGCCTAAAAAACATAGAAGTATTAAGCGCAAGTGTTTTTCCTAACCCTACAAGTGGGAACGTATTCATACATACTGAAACACAAAAAGATATAGATCTTACTATTTATGACTTAAATGGAAAAGCATTGATAAATACAAGAGGAAAACAAATCGACTTATCTAATTTATCTAAAGGAATTTACATTCTTAAAGGTGAAACTGAAAATAGTGCATTTACAAAACGTATTATTAAGCAATAAGAATTATATGAAAACTATGCATTATTAATAATGACTCAGTTTACAATTTATAAATTTTTAAAACAGCATCATGAATAATCTTGATGCTGTTTTTATTATTTAATGAAATAATCAGATATATAGACATCGAAGTACTTAAATAAAGTTACTATAAGAATAAACTTTTTTGTGTTCTTTTCCATTCTTTTATAATTTAAATACACCTTAAACTTCAGCTTTTGAATATTGTATATCTGAACATATACAATATCCTAAAATTTTCCTCTTCATACTTTTGCTATTAAACTTTTTAACATCGAATTTTAATTAAAACTGCATAATTAAGAAAACTTTGAACTAAAAAAACTACTTGATTTAATAGATATCCCTTCTCAATAAAATTCTCTATTCACTCTTCCTATCTAATCTATTAAGACTAATTTTCTAAATTTAAAAGAAAATAATACGTGAAATTATTCCGTTTAAAACATTTTCTCCATAGATGGATATTACATTTTTTTAAACTTTTTAACTAGACTCAGAATTAAAACTTTTAGGACTTCTTTATGATTAAACCAAGGAAAATATATTCTTGATTTATATAGCAGACCATATCGTTGTTCGTTACATGATTTCTAAAAAAAATCATCCTTAATTACAGAAAACACTTCATTTTAAGAATTATTATTTTGTTCAATAAATTCGGTTGGAGTTACTTTAAATAATTCTTTAAAAGTTTTACTAAAATAAGCAGTAGAATTAAACCCTGTAAGGTAAGTTACCTCTTTAATAGAGTTACTATTTTGCTTTAGGAGTTCCGAAGCATATTTTAATCTAATGGTTCTTATAAAATAACTTGGGTTATTACCTGTTAGCGAATTTATCTTTCTATATAGTTGAGATTTACCTATACCCATCTCTATTAATAAGTCTTCTTGTTTAAAGTCTACATTACTAATATTATCCATTATAATTTTAGTTGCTTTATCTAAAAATACTTCATCTATATTATTTGTAGTTACTTCACTTGAAGGTAAAACGCCGCCAATTTGTGAAAACTTTTTTCGAAGTCTATTCTTTGTTTCTAATAAATTTTTGATTCTTGATTTTAAAACACTTGTAACAAAAGGCTTTGAAATATAACCATCTGCACCACTATCATATCCTAATATTTTATCATCTTCTAATGTTCTTGCTGTTAATAAAATAATAGGTATATGGCAGGTGTCAAATTCTGATTTTATTAATTTACACATTTCAAAACCATCCATAACTGGCATCATAACATCACTTACAATAATATCTGGATAGTGCTTTTTAACCATTTTTAATCCTTCACTTCCATTAACCGCTTCTTTAACTATATATTTTTCTTTTAAATCATTTTTAAGATGCAATCTTAATTCTTTATTATCCTCTACCAACAATATTGTTGGCTTTTTCACATTATCTTCAGCTTCATTTTCAGAACTTGGCGTACCAGTTGCCTCATCATTTGAAATTAACATTTCATACTCAACAGACTTCATCGAGTTAATTAAAAATTCGTTTTTAACATTTTTTACAACCTCTGGTTCAGATTTAACATCTAATGGAAGCCTTACTACAAATTTACTACCTTTATCTAATTCACTTTCTACAAAAATTTCACCTCCATGTATATCTACCAACGCTTGGGTAAAATTTAATCCTATACCTGTACCTGTCTTGGTAGAATCTACATTATAAAAACGAGAGAAAATATTTTTTTGTTGGTCCGTACTTAATCCAATACCTGTATCTTCTACAATTATTTCAACATAATTACCAATTTTTTTTTTCTTAAAAAAAGGGAAATTTGATTTACTTTTTTCTTCTAAAACTTTATAAACATAAACAGTAATTTCTCCGTTGTTATTCGTATATTTTATAGCATTTGAAATTAAATTTGTGATGATTTTTTCCACTTTATCAAAATCAAATAAAAAGTTAATATTTTTATGAGTTGTTTTAAATTGATAAGCAATATGCTTTTTTGCTGCCACTCCTTTAAAAAGTGAAAAAATGTCTTCACTAAATTTTACAACATCTCCTTTTTCTAGTTGTAAAGGTGCCATACCAGCATCCATTTTTCTATAATCTAATAATTGATTCACTAAATGCAATAATCTTCTAGCACTTCGTTGTATAGATAATGCAGACGTTTTTATTGTTTCTTGATCACCATTAAAGTTCGACAATATTTTATCTACAGGATTTAAGATAAGTGTTAAAGGTGTTCTAAACTCATGAGAAACGTTTACAAAAAACTGAAGTTTCATTTGATCCAAATCACGTACTTGAGCTTGCCTAATTTTTAGTGTATAGAATTTAAGGATAAGAAAAACAAATAATAAGCTAGAAATAGTATATAGTAAATATGCCCACCAAGTTTTCCATGGTGGTGGTAGAATTGTAAACTTTATATTTGTTGTTTGTGCATTTTCTAATTGTCTACCTGTTGATGCTTTTACTCTAAAAACATAATCTCCAGGTAACATATTTGAATAGTTTACATCTCTTCTAGAAGCTACGTATATAAAGTCTTTATCCAATCCTTCCATTTTATAGGCATATTGAACTTGTTCTGGGTTTTCAAAATACAATGCCAAAAACTCAAACGAAATATAATTCTCATTATATTTGAAAATAATATTTTTAGTTTTTTCTATTGAATTCTTTAATAAAACTCTATCGTTTATAGTATCCCCTACAAACACTTTTTTATTATATAATTTAATACTTGTTATTTTAGGAAATACAGAATCTGGTTTCTTTAATAAAATATCATTTGGATTAAAAATATTGAATCCATTAATACCACCAATTATTATTTCTCCTTGTTTTGTTCTCTCTATTGATTTTCTATTATATTCTGTACCCTGTAAACCATCGTGTGTATTGAAGTTTTTAATTTTATGGGTCTTTGGGTCTAATAACGAAAGTCCTCCTTTAGAGGTGATCCATAAGTTATTGTTGTTATCAGTTTTAATTCCCACTACAAGATCGTTAGGTAGCCCATCTTTTAATGTGTAGGTCTTTACAAGATTTAGGTTTTTATCTAACTTATACAATCCACTATCTGCACCTACCCAAATATTTCCAAAAGTATCTTCGGTTACATAATTAATACCATATCCTTGAATACCTGTTTCCTTTACATCAAAGAAGTCAATGTTTTTGGGAACAAAAGAATCTAATTTATTTAACTCAACAAAATTTAAGCCCAAAGAAGTTCCAATAAACAACCGTTCTTTAGAATCAATAAATGTGCATATAACATTATTACTTACTAAACTGTTTTCTTTTTTAAAATCACTTTTATAATTATAAAAGTGATTCGTTCTTCTATCAAATAGACTAATACCCTCTGTTCTTAAACCAAACCACAATCTATTTTTAGAATCTTCAACGCCAGTCCAAACGGAATTTTGGCCAATAGAATTTAGATCTTTATCATCATGTAAATATCTTTTATTTTTTTTTGTTTCTGGATTAAATTTATTCACACCACCATCTAGCGTACAAACCCAAATATTACCATCCTTGGTTTCAAAGGTATACAACATTCTATTTGAACTCAATGAATTAATGTCTTTGGGGTTGTGACTAAAATGCTGGAATGTATTATTTTCTCTATTTAAAAGGTTAAGTCCACCATCATAAGTTCCAATCCAAATTCTTTGTTTACTGTCTTCTAAGATAGATTGCACTATAGTTTCACTCAAACCATCTGCATTATCTGGTTGGTAATAATAATGCCCAAAAGAATATTTAGGAGGAGCTAATTTACTAACTCCTTTATCATAGCTTCCTATCCAAAAAATATCATTTTTCCCTTCATATATTTCAGTAGGTTTGTTATTAGCAATTGAAAAAGGGTCTGAATGATCCTTTACAATATGTTGTAGTATTTTATTTTCTCCTTTTTCAAATATAAAAATACCATGACCATCTGTAGATGCCCATAACAAACCTTTTTTATCTTGATAAAGCCACCTAATCGGAACACTATAATCAACTAAAGAAATATGTTTGAAGGTATCTTCTTTTTTATCCCATAAAATTAAATTAGAAAGATCGTTACCAATCCAAAAATCATTATCAGTATCAACCAAAATCTGCTTAGGAAGATGATCTAATTCGTAAGGCTTTTTATTTGCAATAATTTTTCGCTCAAATACATCTAATTTTGAATTATATCTATTAAGATTAAGACCACTTGTGCCTACCCAAATTGTATTTTCTTTATCTTTAACAATAATACTTGCACTATTATTATCTATAGTAGATAGATTAGATTCATCATGTAAATAATAGGAATAATTTAATTTATCAATATCATTATAAAAATCTTCCAATACTATTTTTACAACTCCACTGTTAGTAGCTACCCAAAGTGTATTATGAATATCATCATATAATAAATCATTAATAATTTGTTTGTAATTGTTTAACAACGAAATTTTGTTGCTAAGATTTATATGTATAAAACTATTATTATTTTTATTAAATAAGTTCAATCCATTGTTAGTTCCAACCCAAAGATTTCCTTTATTGTCTTGATCTATAGCATTAATTCTATTATTACTAATAGAAGTAAAATCATTTAACACTGACTTATAAACTTCAAATTCGTAACCATTGTATTTATTAAGCCCATCAATTGTACCAAACCAAAGAAATCCTTCATTGTCTTGAAATATTTCTAAAATAGTACTACTAGACAAACCATCAACAGTATCTAAATTTTCAAATTTTAAGCTATTTGATTGTCCAAAAATGGTCATTGACAAAAAATAACTAATAATAACTATGCTTCTTTTAACACCCATATTTACTCTTTGAAAATTTATTCAATTCAACTCTTTGTCCATTTTACTTAAATAAATAAAAAAATCTAACATTATTTAATAATGATCAACTTAAATGCAAATTACAAAAGAATATTGAAAGTTTTACTTTTTATACGTACTTCAAAAATATAAATATTATTTAACTCCTAATAATACTTATTTTGCCTTTTTTTACATGAAGAGGAATAGAAAATGTATCACTGTTTAGTCTACAATAAAAAAACCTATA
>TARA_R110002072_G_scaffold25443_4_pt1 | contig 69787 bp, 48 predicted proteins | sample TARA_R110002072 | Tara Oceans TARA_R110002072 (sample SAMEA4397118) | marine metagenome | biome: Polar Biome; feature: [SRF] surface water layer (ENVO:00010504); material: water (ENVO:00002006), including particulate matter (ENVO:01000060) such as... | depth 5 m | reverse complement strand
CCTGCCCGTTGGTCGCATCCACGACAACCAATTGCTCGGTGGTCGCAGCCGCAATCCATGGCCACCGCACGGCCAGACGCGGCGTAGGAAAACTCGCGCCAGCGACTTGAGCGAGACGCTGATAGCGAGTCTTGCTGTGCTCGGGTGGATTCGGCGGGTACCACGCACCCAATTCGATCCCAGCTGGCTTGGCCTGCATCACCAGCAGCGTCGCGTGCTCGCCATTCGCCGGCATCGCCTGCACCACCTCGTGATCGAAACTCAGCTTGATTGGCTTCCTGGCGCGATCGAGAAAGAACACCGTTCGCTCGTCTTGCCGAACCACGAACCACCGACCGTCCGGCGAGAAGTTTGCCAGCTCCGCCAGTGCCGAGTCGGCAGTTCCAGTCGCCAACGCAGCACCATCGCCGGTGCCATAGAGCGTCCAGGTCTTGCCTTCGGCAGCGACGACGTATTGTCCACTGGCGGCGAAGGCGGCGAAGTCGTGTGGTTTCACACCGGGTCCGGTAGACCCTGGCGGAAACCTGGCTGCGATGCGGCGCGCGGGCACCTCGACCGACGACTGGGCACCGACCGCACCTTCCGTAGCGATCGACACGATGCGCAACGCCTTCCGTTCTGCGAAAGCCAAAGCCGCTCGATGCGTCGCCAGCAAGTCACTACCACTCTCGATATCGGGGGCCAACATCGCAGAGTGGCGATCGCCACCGAGTGCATGCAGGGAGAGTTCGAGTTCACGACTCTCCGGCGAGATGCAGTGCGCTGCGGCGATCGCACCGGTTGGATCCACTTTGACAACGCCGAGGCCACCAATCGCGATCGTCGGGCGCGCAACCAAGTCGATGCCCACGAGCGTTCGCGCATAGTCACTGCGCAACGTCGTATTCGCGGCTATGTCCGTCGCCGCAGCCCGTTCCAGATGTTCGCGCGCGGCTTGGTAGCGACCGACGATTTCGGACTCCAGCAACAAGTGGCCGCGGTCCGCTTCGGAACGGCCCAGGCTTGCCGTGGCCCGTTGGCGCGCGTCGCGTTCGCGAGCTTCGGAATGGTTCAGTTGCCAAGCAACCCACGACGACAGCGTTGCGATCGAAAGTAGCAGCACCAGGATTGCCGCGTAGGCGGGATGGCGGCGCACCCAACGCATGCCGCGGCCAAGTTGCCCGACCGGGCGAGCAGCGATCGGCTTGCCGTCGAGCAGCAACTCAAGGTCGTCGGCCATCGCCTTGGCGTCGGCGTAACGTCGACCACGCGGCTTCTCGAGGGCACAGGCCAGCAACGCTTCGAGATCTCGGCGACGGCCGTAGCCGGCGAGGTCCAGGCGCGGCATCTCGTCGCGTTCGATGCGGCGCGCAACGGTCTCGAAGGTCTTGCCGGTGAAGGGCGCGCGATACGTGACCAGTTCATAGAGCAGCACCCCGAGCGCCCAGACATCGGCGCGAGGATCGTCGTGACCTTCGCCGAGCAACCGCTCTGGCGACATGTACGACGGAGTGCCGATTTGGTCGCCGGTCATCGTTTCCCCGTGCACCGCGCTGGCGTCGCCATCGACGGCGCGCGCCAAGCCGAAGTCAATCAAGACCGGACGGTGGCCAGCAACTGCCGCGCGCTCCAGCAACACGTTGGATGGTTTGATATCGCGGTGCAGCACACCGTGTCCGTGCGCGGAGGCGACAGCTCGCACGATCTCAAGACCGAGTCGCAGCCGCTCGACGATCGATGGACCGGCCTCGCGTTGCCACTGCGTCAGCAACTCTCGCAAACTGGGGCCATTGACGAGGCGCATCGCGAGGAAGGCGCGTCCATCCTCAACGCCCGCTTCGAAGACACCGGCAATGCGCGGATCGTCGAGCCGCGTCAGGGCTTCCACTTCGCGAGCCAACAGGCGTGGCGGCCCAGCCTGCGGCTCGCCTAGGGCTGGCGTGTTGAGGATCTTCAGCGCCACGCGCCGACCAAGCCGCGTATCAACGGCCTGGTAGACAATGCCCTGCCCGCCCCGACCGAGAGCGCGCTCCAATCGATACTGCCCGAAGCGCACATCATCCGATGCTACCGGCTCTGCCCAACTGCGCCACTCGCCTGCGACGGCTTCGTCGTGACCAGGAAACAAGGCCTGGTAGTGATCGACGGCCTTGATGCCGGCGCCATCGCGATCCGTGGCGAGCTGTTCGAGCAGGCGCAGACGCTTGCGGTCGTCGAATGGAGTTGGCATGGGAAGAAGTAGCCATGATCGCCGCGCGGTCGGTCGCGGCGCAAGGCCATCAAGGGCAACCGTGCGCTAGAGGTGTGGACGGTAGTCAGCGTGCATCGCGTGCGGATGGAATCGCTGTGCGTGGTGGTGCGCGAGAACGCAGGCGAATTGGTAGATTCGCCGAGGCTCTCGTGGGCCGCCAAGTGCAGCGAGACCGCCGCAGGCGTTGTGCGCGGACTTTCGGCCGGGCATCTATTTCGTCAGACGCACTTCCAACGCTGCCGACGTCACGATCAGAGTGGGTGACGACAGATCGAGGGCGAGCATCTGGCAGAAGAAGCTGATGCCCGCGAGGGGCGGCTGGCGCAACGTCGTCGGCCCGGACAAGAACACCCCGTTCTGGTCGACCGGCACCGGCAGGATGGCGAAGCCCGGATGCACGGGACTGACGAACATCGAGGAGCCGAGCACGGAGCCGACAAAAGGCGCTCCCGAGATGACGAAGTAGCACGGCGCGTTCGGAGCTGCTCCAGTCATGTGGAACGCGCCTTGTGCTGGATCCGGACCGTTGCCCGGCAGCCAGTCAAGGTCGAGGGTCTGGGTCAGCTCGGTCGGCACTTCGCCATACCGACGCGAGCCGGCAACGCACATGATGTAGCCCTCGCGCTCGTAGCGAGCGCCAACAAACACGTCCGGCATGCGGTCACCCGTGACATCGCCGAGGGCGCACAAGCACGAGCCGAAAGCGCCGGCACCGTTGGGAGCATCCAGTTGTTCTAGCAGCGAGTGGTCGGCGCCGGAGTAGATGCGCACGTAGCCGCTGTAGCCGATCGTGCCGGTGTAGTCGTAGGCCGCGCCGTAGTCCTCAAAGCCATCGCCGTTCATGTCGCCAAAGAACGTGGTGTGGTAGCCGAGGGCACCGGGACCGCTCGTCGTTCCCAAGTGCTGCGCAAGCGTCGCATGGGTGGCGCCATCAATCAGGTTGACAGAGCCGTCGGCACCGTTGCTGTTGTAGCCAGGGGAACCGATCAGAATCTCTGGAACACCGTCGCCGTTGACATCGACACCGCCGGCGATCGAGCGGCCGTAGCCGCCATTGCTCAGCATGCCGTTCTGCTCGTAGAGTTCGAACAACAGCGTGCCATCGACTCCGGAGCGGGCCTCGACCGCACCAACCCGACCCAGACTGCCATTGAGCCGTCCCGGTGCACTGACAAGAATGTCCGGCGTGCCATCCCCGTTGAGGTCGCCGGCATTCGCAAGGATGTCCGCATAACCCTCCGAAGGATCACCGGTGAGATTGCCGTTGCCAAACCAGTAGAGCTCATTGCCCGTTGCGCCACTGTAGACGTGCACGATGCCACCCCTATTGGTCTGGATCGTTTCGCCAATGGCAGCGACGGCCCAATCCACAACGTTGTCGCCATCGATATCGCCAAGCCCAGTCAGCGCCCCACCCATCCCGTGGAATGCTGCGGTGCCCAGAACCGACCAGAGGATGCTGCCGTCGGCCCCGCTGTAGAGATGCGCGGCTCCCGAGCCGGCGCCAAAGGTGTCGTTCAAACGCGACCCGACGAGCAGGTCTTCGATGCCGTCACCGTTGACGTCGCCAACTCCGGCCATGTCATCACCAAAATTGTCGTTGGCCGACAACTCCGCCAGCGTGCGGATCAGCTGGCCGGTCGCGCCCGAGTAGATCTCGACGTAGTCGGGAGCACTCGAGTTGTAGTGCACCGTCGCGACTGCAAAGTCACGCACGCCATCGCCGTTCTGATCATCCAGATCGACTGCGTTCTTGGCCCACCAGGAAGTCGCACTGGTGGCGAGGAGAGTTTGGTGGACCGGAAGTTGAGCGGTGGCAGTGGCCGCCAGTGCCACGGTTGCCATGAGGGAAGCGCGAGGAATCTGCATCGGAAGTTTGGTCGAGAAGTGCGAAGAAATCACCGTGGAGAGCACGGACACCTTGCACTCCGTACCTGGGCCCAGCGATTGGACGGAAATCCCAAGGTTTCTTGAAATGCCCAGCCCGTGATCCCGGCAGGCGCGGCTGCCAAGCTGTGAAAACCCAACCGGTGCGCTGCGTTCCCTTGCCGTGAAGAACCTTCCAGAACCCACAGCGGACACCCCCACGCTCAAGCAACTGCGCAGTTCGTTCTCACGATTGAGCGAGCAGACCACACCACGTTGGGGGAGCATGCAGGCGGCTCAGATGACCCGGCACTGTCGCGTATTCGTGGACCTATGCCTGGGTCGCGTGCCGGTTGCGTTACCAATACGCATCCTCGCCCGCATCCTTGGCCCGATCTTCTTGCGGCGCTTGCTGGCGAAGTCGCCAACGTTGGCCCCCAAGAACCTCAAGACCTTGAAGCCGTTGCGGATCACGGACGCCGGCGTGTCATTGTCGGTCGAGCGTGAGCAGCTGAGTGCCACGTTCGACGAGCTGGAGGCACTGCCGGCGAAGCACCGCCACCCGCTGTATGGCGAAATGCGCAAAGAGGATGTGATCGCTTTGGTGCGCTCCCACACAGCGCATCATGCAAACCAGTTCGGCTTGCTGGACAGTCCGCCCGAGGTTTCGCGAGTCGGCTAGACCACGCCGCGCCGTGAGGACGTCGACAACCCGCTTGCGCGGACCTCCGTCTACCCGTCAGCAGACCGACGGAGCCCGCAAAGCGGGCGACTGGCGAATACCTGCCGTCTGACGACGGCTACGGGGCATTCGCGCGTGCTTGCCAAGTTGCTGGCGGGATATGCGGGCTAGAAGTTCGCCGTTGTCGTTTGGCCGGCGATGACGGTGACGGTGGTCTTCGGCGCCGAAGCTGGATCGCGGTTCCGCATCGACAAGTAGGAGAGCTCCCAGGTGCCGGGGCGCAGACCTTCGAGCGACCCGCTCTTGCCACGCAAGACCTGCATGACCGGTTCGACCTCGTCGCTACCGTCGCCGACGAACGTGGCCTGAATTGCCGCGAACATCTCGGCCTTCGCTAACGTGATTTCGATGCGGCCGGCGGGCTGCATCGTCAACTGCACTGGGCCCTCGGTCTGGCCAAGGGCCACCGTCGCCGTCGTGCTCGTAGGAATCAGGGACTTGGCGGTCACCCGCACCGTGAGTTCGACATCGGCCGCGACGCCGCGCAGTTCGAACTCACCTTGTGCGTTGGTCGTCTGCTTCGGGCCGCCGAGCCCCATGCCACCCAGCATGCCTCGCATCATGCGACTCGCTTGCCGGTCCTGCGCACCGCCGCTGGCTCGCTTCTGGGCGATGGTGACTTCGGCGCCAACCACGGCATCACCGTTGCTGTCGCGCACCACACCACGCAACGTGGTCATGCTCAGGTCGATATCAAAACGGTTTTCCCCGTCCTGCAGCGTGACCATCATCGTGCTCGGCATGGCACGCCCCTTGTGGGTGATGCGCACGCGGTGGTTGCCCGCCGGCAAGTCCACGAGGCGGTACAGCCCCTCCTCGTCAGACTTGTTGTCGTTGCCGCCGCCACGGTTCATCATTGCCATCACGGCGCTCATCGCTTCGTCGTTGAGCCCGTTGGCGCCGGCGGCTGCTTGCCCCTTCTGGAAGGTCACGGTCGCATCTTCGAGTGGCACACCGTTCTCGCGAACAATGCCCGTCAACGTCGACGAGGGGCTCTTGCGGAGCACCAGCTCAGCCGCCTCTTGGTCGAGCACGTCGACGCTTTCCCACGGTTCCCCTGCGTCGCTGCCGTCGCGGTTGCCGAGTCCGGCGGCGAATCCGGCGGCGAAACCGCCAGCGGCGCGAGTCGCCGCAATGCGGAACCCATGCAGCTCCTCGCTCAGATTCGGAAAGCTAGCCACGCCTTTGGCATCGGTTTGACGGCGGTCCGTTCGGTTCTCGGGATTGCGGTGCTCGACCGTCACGCCCTCGACCGGCTTTTGATCGGGATCAAGAACCGTCACGGTGACGGTGCCGCCTTCGATCAAGCGAATGACGTGCTTGTTTTCGCCACCACCGGCAGCGGACACCGTGACCGTCGCCGGGGCGAAGCCCTTGCGGGTCACCTTGAGGTCGCCGACCTGGGCTTCGAGCGCGTTGATCATGCAGACGCCATCGGCGTCGGTTCGGCTGGAGCGCGGCGTGTTGCCGCGCGTGCCCATCCCTGCCATGCCGGCGAATCCGCCACGACCATTCTCGGCGACCAAGTTGACTTGCGCACCTTCGATCGGCTTGCCGTGGTAGGCATTCAAGACGGTCACGTGCATCACCGGTTGCGGCGTCAAGCGCAGCGTGCCGAGATCCAGGCTGCCAGCCTCGGGCAACTCGATGTCCTTCTGCTCATGACGGCGGTACCCGATTGCATCGATCGTCAACTGCAGCTTCTGCTCCTCCTTGGCACGCAGGTTGGCCACGTTGACCAAACCATCGGGATATGATGTTTGGCGCGCGGTGCTGGGAGCAAACGCGAGCATGTCGCTCAAGCCACCACCGCCACGGAGTTGATCGCGCACCCAGAGACTCTCGATCGCAGCACCGGTCTTATCGTCGACAACGGTGAACGTCACGTTGACGCCTTGCGCGTAACGCAGCGAGACTCCGCTACTGTCCGTGCTCGCTTCGACGCGGTTGCTGCAAACGCCACTACCGGCGATGCCTCGACCTTGCTGGGCGACCCATACGCGGTAGGTGCTATCTGCATTCAAGCCTTGCAGCACGAACTTGCCATCGCTGCCGATCTCACATTGCTTCTCACCAAACGCGAGGCCCATGTCGCCCAGCAGCTCCGACGCACCGCCCAGCATGCCCATCAGGCCGCCGGCTGGATCGCTGCTCGCCGCTGGCTTCTGCATCGCCATGACGCGCAAGCCAGTGCGGTCCTTGGGAAGGTCGCTAACCGTGCCGCGAATGGTCGCGCTGCGCGGCATGGTGATCAGGATGTCGGCGAGCGAGTGGCCCTTGTTGGCCGACAGCCCGGATCGCGTTGCAGTTGGGAAGTCCTGGTGGCGCGCGCGCAGCGAGAACGTGCCAGCGGCAACGTGGGCTAGCTCGAACCGGCCCGCTTCGTCGGTCACATCGACGTCGTTGCCGCGCATGGCACCCCAGAGTTCCATGCCAGGAAAGTTGAAGCCTGCGGCATCGGCACTGTCGTCCGCGTCAATGCGAGTGACGCGGGCGCCAACGACCGCATTGCCCGAAACATCAACGACGCGACCGGTGAGGATGACGCCGACTTCGAGCGTTAGCACACCGACATCCGTATCGGTGTTCGTCGGCCGCGCAACGCTGCGTTCCATCAACACGTGGCCACGCGCCTTGACACGAAGCCGCACGTTCTTGGAGGTTCCGGTAGCACGCACGCGGAAAGCCCCCTCGGCATCGGTTAGGGCCACGACGCGATCGCTCGCCTTGCCCGCCAAACGCTCGATCATGCCCGCCGAATCGAATGGGTTGACGCCGCTGAGATCGACGTCGGCGAAGCCATCGCGAGCGTCGAATCCAGGCGAGCAAACGATCTCGACATCTGGAACACCGCGACCAGTTGGTCCAACAACCTGACCGATGATCGAAGGTAGGCTTGACGTGGCACGGTCCGACACGACAACGGCTTCGCGGTTGGAGGCCGCCTCCAGGGCCGATTCTGCGTCACCGCTCGAGCCAACGTGCTTTGCCGAGTCAGCATCGCTGCTTTTCCGGTCCGCTTCGGCCTGGACCGTGCCGTTCTGGCCTGGCACCGGAGGAAGTTCGTCGCTGCGGAGCAACTGCCAGCCGACGATGGCGGCGATGGCGACTACGACGAAGACCAGGAGTCCGAGGGTGCGATTGGATTGCATGAGCGTGTGAGCAAGCAGCGCGGGCAGCGATGCACGGGGCGGGCGTCAGGTAGCCGGGCGATCGGCGTTCCTGTTCATTGGATCGCGAACGATCAGCTGCAGGCTATCCATTGGCGGCGGTTACTGCCTCGCGACAAGGCCTACCGGCCGTGCGAACAAGCCCCTGACCGAACTTGCCGCGGCATGTCCTCGGCGCGGTGGTATCGGCCCTTAAAGCCAGAAGTTCACCCAACCGAATGCGTCGATGCGCGTCAGCAACATGATCCGCAACCGGGCCCCACTGGCACGTGCGCGGGCGACCGAACGGTTTGATTCACAGCGGCTTGCACACTTCCCACCGAATCCAGTGACGACGACCGTGCACTGCTCCATCCCTCGAGCATACGGCGGCACCGGGGTTTTCTCCGAACAAGGCTACGGGATCTACCGTGACCGCACGCTTGACGACATGCGCGCCAGCCAGACAGTGGTCGCCCCGCAAACGGGGATCCCCCCGAGCCTACTCCTCGCCATGTCTAAGACTGCAAGCACGCACCGTTGGTCCTTCTACCGCGCCGGCGGCGTTGACCAAGTTCGCCTCGAAAAGGGCGCCGATATCTTCAACCTCGACCAGCTCGACAAGAAGCTGTGGATCGCCCTGAGTTGCCCAACGAAGGGCCTCGAGATCGATGAGCGCATGCTCGAATTGATCGACTCGGATAGTGACGGACATGTGCGCCCGCCGGAGATCCTGGCGACCGTGGCGTGGCTCCGAGAGGTGCTGCAAAACGCCGACGGCATCGCCAACGGCATCGATGGCGTCGCCCTTGCCAACATTCGCAAGGACACGGACGAAGGCAAGGCAGTGTTCGCATCCGCCAAGCACGCCCTCAAGAGCCTGAAGACGGAAAGCGTCGTAATCACCGTCGACGACATCATCGAGGTCACCAAGATCTTCGCCAAAGCCAAGCTCAACGGCGACGGCATCGTCCCTGCCGAGACGATTGAAGACGAAGCCGTTCGCGCAGTCGCAACCGAAGTCATCACCTGCATGGGTGGCACGACGGATCGCTCGGGTGAGACCGGATACGACAAGAAGCAGCTCGACGACTTCTTCACGGCGTGCACCGACTTCGCCGCCTGGCACAAGGCCGCCGACGACGATGCCAAAAACGTGCTTCCGTTCGGCAAGGACACCGGCGCGGCATACGATGCGTTCACCGCCGTTCGCACCAAGATCGACGACTACTTCGGACGCTGCCGACTCGCCGCCTATGACGCGCGCGCCCTGGCCGCTGTCAACCGCGAACAAGAGGCCTACATCGCCGCCGCCGCCAGTGATCTGACGATCACCGCCGATGAGATGGCGCACTTCCCGCTTTCGATGGTCGAGGCCGGCAAGCCGCTCAACCTGATCGAAGCGCTCAATCCGGCGTGGGCCGTCCGCATCGATGCATTCCGCAGCACGTGCACCAAGAAGAAGGACAGCCTGAACGAAAAGGAGTGGGCGGACATCTGCGCGCGCTTCGCTGGCTACGCCAGCTGGCTCGGCACGCAAGCCGGCGACGCCGTTGCGTCGCTCGGCATCGACCGGGTCAAGAAGATCCTGGCTGGCAAGGGCAAGGATGGCCTGCAAAAGGCAATCGACGACGACCTCGTGGTCGCAACCGAGTTTGAATCGCTCGTCAAGGTCGAGAAGCTCACCCGACTGCACAAGAGCTTTGGCACCCTGCTGACCAACTACGTCAGCTTCGCCGACTTCTACGCTCGCAAGGGCGCCATCTTCCAGGCCGGCACGCTCTACCTCGACGGCCGCACCTGTGAGATGTGCTTCAACGTCAATGACGCCGCCAAGCACGCCAAGATGGCGCCGATGTCCAACGCGCTGCTTGCCTACATGAAGTGCACGCGCAAGAGCGGCGAGACCATGGAAGTCGCGTGTGCGTTTACTGATGGTGACGACGACAACTTGTTTGTCGGCCGCAACGGCATCTTCTACGACCGCGCGGGTCTCGACTGGGACGCGACGATCAGCAAGATCGTCAGCAACCCAATCAGCATCCGCCAGGCCTTTTGGGCTCCCTACAAGAAGGTGCTGCGCATGATCCAAGACATGATCAGCAAGCGCGCCGCCGATGCCGATGCCGCCGCGGCGAAGAACCTCGCGGCCGGAGCGAGCAGCGCGGGCGCCGCTGCGGCGAAGGGTGCCACACCAGCCAAGCCAAAGGTGGACATCGGTTCGGTTGCCGCCATCGGCATCGTCGTAACGGGTGCCTTGGGTGTGTTCACCAGCTTGCTCGTGGCGTTCCTAGGCTTGGGCCCTTGGATCCCGATCGGCATCATCGGCATCTTGCTGGCGATCTCCGGACCGTCGATGTTCATCGCGTTCCTGAAGTTGCGCACCCGCAACCTTGGCCCGATCCTCGATGCGAACGGCTGGGCAGTCAACGCTCTGACGCGCGTCAACATCCCGCTCGGCAAGTCGATGACGGCAATGCCAAAGATCCCGGCGGACGCGAACCGCACGCTGAAGGATCCCTACGCGCCGAAGAAGAGCATCTGGCCGCGCGTGATCTTGGTGCTGCTCTTGCTCGCCGGCACCGGCTACGTGCTCTACCGCACCAACCTGCTGAACAAGTGGCTTCCGGACTACGTCCCGGCACACCACGCCGAAACAGCTTTGGTTGCCGTTGGCAAGCCCACCGGCGTCCCCGGGGACGCAATCGCCTTCAAGGTTAGTTCGGACTGCAAGACGCTTCTCGTCTACAACGTCACCGATGCCCGCACGCAACTGGGTCACCTCGAAGTGGTCGACGGCAAGGCAACCTGGACCATCCCGGCGGACAGCAAGCCAGGCACCTTTGAGGTGAAGGATGACACGGACGGCAGCGCCGTAACGGTCACCGTCACCGCCGCCCCCGCGAAGAAGTAGCGGCGAAGGCACGGCATCAGGCACAGGAGTAACACGTTCGATGGCGCCAGCTGGCGCCATCGAACGTGTTACTTCTGTGCCTGGCACCGTACCTATCGCGTTGCGTCGTGCTGCGTGTGGGCCGAAACTGGGGGGATGATTACTCCCACTCACTGGTGTCGTTCCCTGCAGTTGCCCGGCCGACTGTGTGGCATGGCGGTGCTGCTGATGCTGATACTGTCCGCGTGCGCTGGCGCGCCGCCAACGGGTGCGTCGCTGCGCGTGATGACTTGGAATATCCATCATGCCCGCGGCCTTGACGGAACGGTCGACGTGGCACGCATCGCTGCCGAGATTCGCACCGCATCCCCGGACCTTGTCGCACTGCAAGAAGTCGATCGCGGCGTGCGCCGCACCAGTGGCATCGACATCCCGGCTGCGCTCGCCGAACAAACGGGCATGCAGGTCGCGTTCGGCAAGAACATTGACTTCCAAGGAGGCGACTACGGCAACGCGGTGCTAACGCGATTGCCGATCCTTCGTGGCCACAACCACCACTACCGCATGCTGCGCGCCGGCGAGCAGCGTGGGCTGCAGCAAGTACGCGTCGCCTGGCACGGTTGCGAACTCGAGATCTGGAACACCCACATCGACTATCGCCCCGACGACAGCGAACGCCGCAGCAACGCGACCGAGATCCTCGCCCGTCAAGCGGCGAGCGACGTGCCCGTGATCCTGTGTGGCGACTTCAACGACTTGCCCGATAGTGCGGTACACTCGCAGCTAACAACGGCCTTTCACGACCCGCTCGCCGCGCACGCAGGCGCGTGGACGTATCCAGCGGACGCGCCGAAGAAGCGCATCGATTGGGTCTTGTTTACGCCCCCTTGGCAATTCGTCGAATCATGGGTGCCGGAAACCACGGCGTCCGATCACCGGGGAGTCGTGATGGTGTTGCGGTGGCGTGCCGCGGAATGAAGGGGCGGCCGGGCAAGAGCGTCGGTAGGAACCGAATCAACGCGCTACGCACGCGGCCGCGAGAACAACAAGTCACCAGGTTCCGGCAACTGCCTACCCCGCATCCCCGAACGCGCCGAAGCGCAAGATTGCCGAGGTTCCACCCGCCGGTCCAGGTCGTAGCAGAACCGCGCCGCCGTGACATTCCATGATCTGGCGCACGATCGGCAACCCGAGCCCGACACCAAAGCTCTTGGTGCTGAAGAGCGGTTCGAAGATGCGGTCGGCGACCTTGTCTTGCAACCCCGGCCCGTTGTCGCGAACCTCGATCTCCAACACGCCGTCATGGCATTGACTCAAGACCATGATCGACGGGGCATCGACCGTGGCCTCGGCCAATGCGTCTTTCGCGTTATCGAGCAGGTTGATGAGGCACCGACGCACGCGTTCCCGATCGATAGCAAAGCTCGCGTTGCAAGCCAAGCGTCGCTCGACCTCGACTCCGACATCATCGAGCAGATCGTCGAGGACCTGCGGCAACCACTCGTCGATCGATGTCTGCTCCATCTTGAGTGGCGCAGCTCTACCATACTCAAGCAACTCGCCAATGATGCGGTCGCAGCGGACGATGTTGCGATCGATGCGATCCAACTGAGGTGAAAGGTCATAGCCATCGGCCGTCGTGCGCTGACGCACTGCAAACACCGAAGACGCGATCGTGCCCAGCGGGTTGCGGATCTCGTGACTAACAGTCGCCGTCAACTGACCGATCGCAGCCATGCGCTCTTGAATCAACAGCGCGGACTGCATCTCGGTCAGCTCGGCAGTTCGGGCGGTGATCGCATCCGTCAACAATGCGTTGATCCGGCCGGCGCTCTGCAATCGCCAGCGCACGAATCCAAACACCAGCACGCCTGCCGCCAGCACGCTGAGCAAGAGCATCCACCACGTCTTCCAGAATGGAGTCGCAATGTGTAGGCGCACTTGCGCCGTCTCCGTGCTCCACGACCCTTCGCCAGTGCGCGCCCGCACTTCGAAGACGTAGTCACCTCCGGGCAGCGACGAATAGCGAACGCGGCGGCCACTTCGTGCCTCGCCCCAGTCCTCGTCGAGTCCTCGGATGCGGTGCGAGTACTGCACGCTACTGTCATCGAGGAAGTCGAAAGCGAGGCATTCGAACTCGACATCGTTCTCGTCGTACTTCAGGTCGACGGTGCGCGCCGCGCTGGGCGGGCCTCCTCGCGGTTGTCCCCGCACGACGACCTTGGCCAGGATCGCGCCGACCTCGCGCGCTTCGCGACGAGGCAAGGACGGATCGAGTTCGACAATTCCCAGTTCCCCAGCGAAGTAGAGGCGTTCGTCGGTCGAAGTAGCGCCAAGTGCGCAGAACGGCCGCTCGCCAAACAAGTCGCCATTCGAGGTCAATTGAGCGGTTAGTACACCTGTCGGGTCGAAGCCACGGAGCCCACCGTTGACAGCCGCGCCCCAAATGTTGCCGCGTGCATCCCGCGCCATACGCGTGGTCTGCCTTTGCGCGACATTCGCCATTGGCCACATCACAGACCAAACATCGCCGGGTGTTTTCAGCTGATACAGGCCCGACCGGGCGGTGCAGATCCAGCTGCCGGTGTCGTCTGGGATGGCGTCGTAGATGTATGTGGGTGTTCCCTCTGCTGCCTCCTTCAGTTCGAACCTGCGGACACTCCGGGTCTGCTGATCAATCACGAAGTATTCGCGGCCATAGGTGACCACGAGCAACTGCTGATCGCGGCCCGGGACGAGTCGACGAAGGCGAGTTGCCGCAAGCTTTCCTGGAAGATCAACGAGAACACACGTGCCAGTGCTCAAGTCTAGAATGCTCAGCTCCTTCTGCATCGCGACCCAAAGCACACCATCTCGTCCGTAGACGAGATCGACGATGCGCTTGCTCGCCGAATCCCCGCGGTTCGCCGGATGATGTTGCCGAACCTCGAACGTCTGGGATTTGGCGCTGTAGTAGTTCAAGCCACCGCCCCATGTCCCGATCCACATGTCCCCATTCGGAGCGGCTGCTAGCGAATGTGCGTCTCTATGGGACAGACCTTGACCATCGGCGGCCTTGCCGAACGTCACCAACTGATTGCGCGCCACGTCAAGCACATGGACGCCAACGCGATTAGATGCAGCCCAGATTCGACCGTTCGAATCACGAGCCAGATCGCGGATCTGTCTATGGCGAGCGAGTCGCGACTGGGTCACGTAGACGTTCACTTGGTGTGGCCGCGCATCGAAGCGACACATACCGTAGACAGTGCCGACCCACATGACCCCATCGCGACCTTCGGCGAGACACGTGATCGAATTGCTTGGCAAGCTCAGCATTCGGTCCGGATCGCGCAGGTAACGATACGCAACACGACGCTTGTGATCGATGCGCTGCAAACCCCGCAAGCTTGTCCCACACCACAAGCGCCCCCAGCGATCCCAATGCAGACTGACCGGCGTTTCGGATCCACCGAACGAATCGGCAGACGGATCGATGGTCACCAACTCGCCACTACCTGTCGCCAAATCGAAGGAGATCAATCCTTTGTTGGTGCCGACCGACCAACGTCTGCCGGCGGGGTCCGGACAGACACTGCGAATGGTTGCGCCGGCGATCGACGGCGACGTTCGCGCGACGACCTCGTAGCTCTCAAAGAGGCGCGTGCGCGGATCAAAGCTGGCGATGCGACCCGAGCCGAGAGTCAGCAAGAGACGGCCTTCGGAGCCCGCGACTACTTGGCGAATCTCGCCGCTCGCAGCCACCGGTCGCTCGACGGCGACCACGCCGGTCGTGCTCGTGTAGCTCGCCAACGTCGAATTGCTACTCAGCCACAGAGTCCCATCAGCGTCTGCGATCAAGCCGACCAGTTTGCTGCGAAGGATCTGGGTATCTGACGCGTTGGAGGCAGCCACCAGCGACCATTCGTCTGCGGATCGATCGTATGCGAGCAAGCCGTCGCGGCATCCGGCGAACAGGTTGCCCGCCGCGTCCTCGGCAAAGGCTGCAACCCACCTGATGCGTCGGTCGCCAACGTGCGGCAACAAGTACTGCCGCGTCTTGTCGCCATCAAACCTCCGGATCGACCTTGCATGGCCCGACCACACGTAGCCGATGTGATCCTGATAGATCGCGATCGTTCGCTCCCGTCGGTGTTCACGGACTGGGCCGACAGGCAAGAACTCGATCAGGGGTTCCTGCGCCGCAGCGACCGTTCCGATCACACAAGCGACCAGCACCAACAACAGGCTCCGCCACGCAGCGGTCGACGGCCGGCTCCTGCCAGTCACCTCGAGCACACTGCCTTGCCTGCAACTCATTTTCCGGTCGCCAACGCGCTGGCGACGCGCGCCAGCAATTCCATCGGCGTGAAGGGCTTGGTCAATACGTTGGCATCGTCACAGACAGGCTCGCCAACCGCGTTCTGTGCGACGACATTGCCGGCAAACCCGGTCAAGTAGAGCACGGCAAGACTGGGGCGCTGTTCGCGAGCGGCCGTCGCGAGCTGGCGACCGTTCATGTCCGGCATGATCAAGTCGGTAACCAGAAGATCCACTTCGTTACCCTGATCCTCGATCACGCGAAGGGCTTCGCTCGGCAGCGCGGCTGCCGTCACCGTGTAGCCCGCTGAACTGAGGATCTTGGCCGTCAGGCGACGAACGGCCTCGTTGTCCTCACACAGGATGATCTTACCCGCGCCACTACCCGGCGCGGCGATTCCGGCTTGCCCTGCATCACTGGGCACCGAGAGGTCGGTCGCCGGAAAATACGCTTTGACCTGCGTGCCAGCACCGACGGTGCTGTCGATGGTCAAAAACCCTGACCACTGTCGAACGATGCCTTCGACCGTGGCGAGGCCAAGACCCGAACCGGCACCGACCGGCTTGGTGGTGAAGAACGGCTCGGAACTGCGCCGCAGCACAGCTTCGTCCATGCCACACCCGTTGTCGTGAACGCAAATCGCCGTGTAAGCACCAGCAGCGGCCCCCGGAAACCGGGCGACCTCTTCGGCCGACAGCACCACGGACTGCACCGCGACTTCGATCTGGCCACCTTCGCTCATCGCGTGATCGGCGTTGACGACCAGGTTGACGAGGACCTGCGCAATCTGGCTGGCATCGCCACGCACGGGCTTGGTTGGTGCGTCCAGATTGATCTGCAACTCCACCTCGCTGCGAATCAAGCGACGCAGCATGGCTTCAAGATCTGCGACGACCGCGGTCAGATCCAAGGTGCTGGGCGCAACCGGCTGACGGCGCCCGAACGCCAACAACTGAGCCGTCAAGGCGACCGCCTGCTTCGCAGCTTTTTCGACCTCATCGAGATACCCAAGCGCGGACGTCGACGTGGCATCGATCACCTGTCGCAACAACTGGGTATTGCCGAGCACGGCAGTCAGGATGTTGTTGAAGTCGTGCGCCACGCCACCGGCAAGTCGACCAAGTGCTTCCGACTTCTGCGAGTCGCGCAAGCGGAGTTCGAACGCAATGCGCTCCCGCCTGAGCGCCTCTTCTGCGGCTGCCTTGTCTCGAATGAGTTCGAGCCGCGTGAAGCAGGACTCCAAGCTCGACAACAACACGCGCATGTCGAGCGGCTTGTGCAGAAAGTCCTGGGCGCCGTTTCGCATCGCGTCGATCGCGGTGTCGATGTCGCCAAACGCCGTCATCACCAAGCACATCATGCTCGGATCCACAGCCTTCAACTCGCGCACCAGGTCGACGCCGTTGTCGCTTCCGAGCCGAACGTCAATCAAGGCGATGTCGATGTGCTTGCCGCGGGCCAGTTCGACGGCCGCATCGGCGCCAGCAACCGCGCAAACCTCGTTGCCGCGCGCGTGTAGAACCTCGACCAAGCTGTCGGCAAAGTCCGTGTCGTCATCGACGACCATCAGGTTGTGGACCGGCGCTTTCAATGGAGACGTTCGTGAGGTGCTGCAGGGCAATGCTCTACCCCTTTCAGCATATGGATGGTCTCCTGCAACGCCCTCGGTCTCAAGACCCGACTTGCGATTGGTGTTCCAATCAGTATCGGCGCAATCCACCTGCCCAGCTTTGCTACTTGCGCCACCGGACATCGACTCGTCGCAGCGAGATCCGTCGACGCCTACTTCTCGTCCGCCAGCGCGAGCTACGAGAGGCCAAGGCCAACGCTCGCGCCTACGAACCCAGGTAATACACCCAGCTTAGCCACGATCAGGTAGCCCACGACAGCTGGCGATGGCTGGTGCTTGCGAGTCCCGCCACGAGGTCTATCGATTCGACGAAACGTCGTTCGAGCGTACGTATTGAGAACGCATGCGTGATCGACGTCGACGACTAGGCGACGTTCGCCGCGACCTTACGCCGCAACCCTCTCCCAGTGCCGGCGAGGAGATTCAGTCGCCGAGGACCAGGCGCAGGCCAGCGGTTGCGGCGACGGTACCGAAGGCCGCGCCAGCCGGATCGAAGACGATGCCCTGTGCGTACCACGCCGTGCCCAGCAACTGTGGCAGCACCGGCAGCGGGATCGGCAGTTCCGAAAAGCCCCCCGCGTTGGTCATGGGCGGCACAAGCAGAATGCTCGGCGAACCCGTCAGCAACGTGCAGCTGCCCACCGGTATCGCGGCGGGCAGCGGCGAGATCTGCACCAGAGCAATCGCATTGGCACGCGCCGAGGACAGCTCGAGCTTGAAGGTGCTGTTCGCCATGCTCGGCAAGCCGCGGGCGTCGAGCGCTGGTATCCCGTTGCTGCCCGGGCAACCGCCTCCATAGCTGATCGCCTCGGCAGGCACGTTCGGCCCATAGAGCCACGTCTGATTGACTCCGACATGCCGTAACAAGACGCGCTTGCGCACCGAATCCCATGCGAGCGAACTGAACGGAGCCGGCGTCGGCGTGTTGTTGAACGACCAGTCCGCGCCATCGTATATCCACGTCTGGCCCGGGCCGATGTTGGTGACCCCAACCACGTGCTGCCGCACCGGGTCGTAGGCCATCGGCAGCCGATTGACGGGCGGGGCATTGGCGGTCAGGATCTGCGACCAGTCGTTGCCGTCCCACTCCCAGGTTTCGAAGGCGCTGAAGGTCGAGACCATGACCGTGCGGCCGCGCGACTCGTCAAACACCATGGTGACGTTGTCGAGCATCGGCACGGTGGCCGGCGTGCGTTCGACCCAATGCAATCCATCCCATTCCCAGGTGTCGTAGTAACGCACAAGCGGCGCCGTGCGCACCCCACCATACAGAACGCAAACACCGCGCCACGTATCGTAGACCATGCCGCCGGCAGTTCGCGCTGACGGGCTCATTGCCGGCTGACGCTGCGCCCATGCGGTTCCGTCCCATGTCCAAGTCTCATTCCAATAGGTATTCGACGAGTCTACGCCGCCGAAGAGCACCGTCTCACCGCGCAGACGATCGTGCGCGAACCCAACCGCGTTGAGAGACTGCGGCGGTTCCAGGTTGGTCACGCGAGGCAGCCAGCGATTCCCGTTCCACTCAAAGGTCCGGGTCGGCGAGGTCGGCCCCGTGGAGGCGGCCTCTCGGAACATCACGACTCGGCCACGCGCGGGATCCGAAGCAAGTTCGAACACATTCACATTGGGCTGGAGGTCGAGCAGACTCCAACCGGTTGCTTGCAGCGACCACGTGCTGGCCGCGGAACCCGAGCCGAAGGCTGCGATGACGCCGCCGGAATGGCCGTCGAACACGAAGCTGCTGGTCACCGGCGGATTTGCCGGTGACGTCAGCGGGATCTGCACCCAGTTGGAGCCGGTCCACTCCCATGCATCGACGCTCAAGGTGGCGCTCAAGACGAGCAACAAAACCCGGTTGCCAATCGGGTCCGTGACCATGCGTCCCGTTGTCGACGGCGGACTGTTGGCCGGCGAGAGCTGGCTCCAATTGCTGCCGTCCCACGCCCACGTGTCACCGGTCGCGGGATTGCTGAGCGACGAGCCGCCGTAGAGCAAGGTGCGCTGCGAGATGGGATCCCATGCCGTTGTATGGTCGGAACGCGCTGAAGGCGACGTTGCCGGCGCGCGCAGGATCCAATCGACGCCGTCCCATTCCCAGGTCTGTGCGCTGTAGGTCGGAAACGGACTGAGTCTGCCGCCAAACATCACCACGCGTTGGCGCACGGGATCGTTCGACATCGTGTGGCTGTAGAGATCTGGCGGCAGGGTCGCCGTCACGCGCTGCTGCCAATCGTGGCCGTCCCAAACCCAAGTCGTCTGGTTGCCAATGCCGCCGCCATAGAGCACGGTCTCGCCGCGCGCCGCGTCGAACGCCATGGTGGCGCTGGCAAGGGCTCCCGGAAGGTGGTCGGAAGTACGCTTCACCCAGCCAAGCCCGTCCCACTCAAGAGTCTCGCCGAGCGTTGGGCCACCAGGGCCGATCGGCCCGAAGTTGACGACCCGTGCCCGCCACGAATCCCAAACCGAGGTGCTGCGATTGCGGCTGGCAATCTCCGGCGTCTGCAGCCAGGTTGCCTGGGCGGCCACGGTGTGCGTCAGCAGCAACAGGAGCAGGCTGGCCGGGAACGTTCGAGGGATGGTGGCAATCATTCGATGGTCTGAAACACGGTCGCAGCTTGGTGAGGATCGTTTCTCGCGTCGCGTTACGCGCAATCACGAACGATCGACCGGATGTAACGGACCGCGGACAGGACCTTGCACGTATCGGCGGTCCACGCTGCGGTTCGCGCCTCCGAAAACTACCACAGCTACATCTTCATGAGCCCGGTCTCGAACATGACCCACAGAATTGGAGTCGTGATGAGATCCCACACCGCGGTAACAGGCGTCGCCGCGATCGCCAGCGCGGTGCAGGCTGGGTCGAGCGAGCGCGCGATGACGTCGAGCTTACCGAGATACACCCACTCTGGGCTGCGCGAGAGCCGCCCGAAGACTGCGAAGCGGGTGCCGAACTCGATTGGCATCCAGCCGATCGCGTATCGCTCTTCGGTTCGAAGTGCCGGCGGCCCGGTGTCGAATCGCGGCACGTCGTCGTCGAGTTTCGCGGCGAAGACTGTGAGCGTCGTGGTCGCGCCCTCGACGTCTTTTGCCGCCTCGAGCCGCAGCGCGAACGGCTCCGTCAGGCGCCACGCGGCACCCGCGAGCACGACGGGACGGGAGGACCAGCCGGCGGGAATGCGGACCGACTGAACGCTTGCTCGGGTCGGATCCCGCGGTGCAAATGTGAGTGCGGCGCCACCGGCCTCGAGTTCTCGGTAAGCCAGGGGGCGCAACGCGTGCACGGGCTCCTCGGTGCGTGCCCACTCCCAGAGTTGATAGGTCGCGCAGCCATTGAAGCCGAACAGAAGGAAGGTCACGAGGGCTGCTGACGAGCCACGGCGCACGGCATCACACTTCGTCGCGGACACGATCTTCGCCGCCTTCCCCGTGTCGCGAATCGCGCCTTCGTCACATGCCATCGTGCATGGCATTGTCGCGCATGCAGCGCTACACCGTGAGTGCTTCCTGCAATGGGCGACCGGAAGCAAGGCTGGACAAGCGCTCCTTCACGCGCGGGGAACCCTGCGCTAGCCGTCCGCCGATGAGCTGTGGCTGCCGCCACTCACCTGTGTGGCGGAGCGCGGCGTGCCCCCACCACGTGGCCACGACCGAACGGCGGCGCTACGGCCGATTGCGCACTCTCCGTGGCAACACCCAATCCGCCTTCCGCAACTCAGCTACTCCGACCAACGAATCTGTGCGAGCAGCGACACCAGTCGCTCTGCCTCCCCGTGCTGCGACGCGTGGGCCACCCGCCCGCGAAGATGAGCCTCGAAGTCGGCCACACCTGCGTGGTTCTGCGTCTCTGGACCGTGGCGCATACAGTTGTACAGGATCGCTTCCAGCAACTGACGCTCCTTGCGCGGCAACGCGGCGCGTTCGTTGACGACCAGGCCAAGGCACCGCTGCGCCTGGCTGCGACACATGATGCGCGTCTTGTGGTGCGCAACGTCGAACCGATCCTCAAGCAGGATGGCGGCCGCGTAGCGCGAACACCGCACCGCATCGCGGCGGAAGTGGTCGTCACCACTGAAGATCAAGTCATCTCCGTAGCGCGAGTAGACCGCGCCGAAACGCTTCGCCAAACCGGTCAGCCGAGCGTCGATCCGATACGCCGCGAGATTCATCAAGCCGGGCGAAGAAGGCGCCCCCTGTGGCAGGTGAGGCACGCGCAGCTTCTCACGGAGACGCACCGCCCGTGCCTCGCTACGACTCACCAGGCCAGCCAGCTCGTTGGCAGGAGTCGCCGTCGTGCACAGTCGCGCCAGCTCGATCGATACATCCTCGGGGTAGCCAGTATTGACGAACGTGCGCAAAACACGCCCCCGCCCCACCGATGCAAAGCAATCCTCGAGATCCATGCGCAGCACACACCGAGAACCGACATGAGGCGCCACGCAGCTTTGCACCGAACGCCCTCGCACAAACCCGTGTGCGGCCGAGTGGATCGGCACGTGGCGCAGAAGCCCCACCGCGACCCTTCGTTGCACTTCCTTCAATCGCGACTTAGGCGCTTCGATCAAGCGCGGTGGCGCACCGCGCCGGGGGATCCACTGCTCGTGGTAGTGCCGATAGCGGGCGTCGCGACGAGCTCCATCACCACGCAAGGTGCGCGTCCACGCGGCGAGTTCGTCGTCGTAGAGTCCGAGCCACGAGCACAGCTCTGCGAGCGATGGGATCCGTGGCAGGTTGCAGGTCGCCGACAACCCCGGAACCGTCTGCATGGCCGGAGCCACGATTGGCGCCGATCGCGCGTTGGCCAAAACGGCCTCGAACATCGCATGGTCCGCGAAGAACCGAACCAGTTCGGAACGCAGCAGGAGCCGCCCTTCGCCAAAGTGTCGCACGATCTGCAGCGCCATGGTGACGACCTCCCGCAAGCGTTGCTTGTCGCGCTGCAAGCGCAACAGCGCGTCGACCACGTTCTTGACGTTGATCGGCAACGCGGCGATCGCGCCCGCAACTTCTCGTCGCAAGCTTTGTGCGGGGCTAACCATTGCAGAAGGTGCCGCGCCCCGGCGACGTCGGTCTTGCGCGTCCACAGGTGCCCCGTAGGAGCACTCAAGGACGGGCGTCGGAACGATCTATGCGGAACTCCCCCGAGGTAACCTCGGAGAGAAAGAGGCGGACAAGTCCACTCTTTCAGCCCGGGACGCGGCGCACTGACTATCTATGCTGGATCGGATCTTGTCGACCAATCGATTGTCGATACCTGGCCGCCGAGCCGCCCCCCCCGCTCAAGATCCGCCCGCGCAAGATCCGACCGCGCTAGATCCGACCGCGCTAGATCTCCTCACGCAAGACCCGCCCAAGCAAGCCTTCAGCGGCGGTGCGTCAAGACTCGCGCGACCACTGCCGCACGCCCTTGCGTGCATACGAGACGGTGCTGGCAACCACCAGCGCCGAAGTCACCGCCGACAAGATCGCCACGGTCGCGTCGTCCGCGCCAAGGCACGCGACAACCAACACGCCAAACAAACACAGGCTCGACGCCTTGCCGTGCCACGCGTGATCGGCCTCGACGTTGCCGCGTCGCCGCATGATCAACACGAACCCGACAAGCAGCAGTCCATCGCGCACGATCAACAATCCGAGGAACCAATACGGGATCCACGGAAACACAGGACCAATGCGCAGCGCGAGGTAGGTCGTCAACACGACCTGGGCCAACTTGTCGGCAATCGCGTCGAGGTTCGCGCCGAACCGGCTCTGCAGCGAGAACCGGCGGGCCAGCCAACCATCGACAACATCCGACGCTCCGATCGTGACCAACACGCCGGCCGACAGCAGGCGAAGATTAGCTGGATCATCACCCTCTTCGCCGACCCGGTTCGCCCACTCAGCGAAGTAGACCCAGAGCGGTACCAGCAGCACCCGCACGCACGAAATCGCGTTCGGCAGCCAGCGAGGAATCGACGCGATCGACATGGAACCACCGTATCCATTCTCAGAATCATCGAAGACGGTGACTCGCCCCGGCGCACAGTTCGTTGTCGATGTAGATGCCGATGTGCGCATGTTGACACCGCTCAGTTACCAGTGACTGCCCAGCTCAATAGCGCACACCTGCTCTTCTCGCCCCTCGCGTTCTGATGTCAGCAGCTTCGAACAACGCCAATCGGTGCTTCGCAGAGTGACCCGTGTGATCCCCTTGTTGGGCCACTTCTTGTCCTCCCCCGAATCCCGGACAGTTGGCGCATGCAGCGAGAGGTCCGTGACGATGTCTTCGCAGACGGTGGACCTGTCGCTGGGAGCGCGGATTTGGCGAGGCTTCGAAGAAAACCCCGATATCGGTGAGTTCACCCTGCAATGGCGCTCGTTCCTCGGCACCGAGACCAAGTTGTTCGGCGCCGATTCGAGCAACGACTTCGACGAGATCGGAATCTACGTACAGAAGACTTGGTAGACGAGGCGCTGGGGGAACGCGATGGAATGTCGAGCCGGCCAACTGAGAAGTGAACCGGGTGCATCCGAAGGGCCACCGGTGGCGAACTACCACACAATCCTATGCGCTCGATTCTACTGGCGTCGCTTTCCATGCTTGCCCTTCCCCTTCTCAGTCAAAAGCCTGGCAGTATGTCGGGAGAGAAACTGCTGACGGCCTTCGGCGAGAACGAGCAAGGAGGTCTGCCACTGCGCTGGGCTACGGTGCTCGACGGAGTCATGGGCGGGCGGTCGAGCGGCACGTTCGAGATTGCGGACGGAACCCTGCGCTTCTCGGGTGTGCTCAATACGAACGGTGGCGGGTTTTCGTCAATGCGCGCGCCGACCAACGCGAAGCTGGGCAACTACGAAGGCATTCACCTGCGGGTGCGCGGCGACGGCCGCACCTACTCGCTGCGCCTGCAACAGAGCGGTGAGGACCGCCGGCGCGCAGCTTCCTACCGTGCCGAGTTTGCCACCGAGAAGGGCGACACCTGGCAGAACGTCTGGCTACCCTTTGATCAGTTCGTGCCGACCTGGCGTGGCCGCCAGCTCGACCTGCCGGCGATCGACCCCGACCGCCTGAGCTTGATCGGCCTGTCGATGGCCGACGGCATCGATGGTCCGTTCCGGATCGAAGTGGATTCGATGCACGCCTACGGCCGCTTCAACCTGGACGACTACCAATGGAAGCGTCGGCCACTGGTGCTGTTCGCGCCGAACGGTGCAAACCAGCGCTTGGTGACGCTGCTTGCCGACATCGAGGCAAACCGGGCAGCATTTACCGAGCGAGCGATGGTGCTGATCCTCGTCACCGCGGACGGATCGTCACGCGTTGGCACGCGGCCACTGACGACGGCGGCGGCGCAGGCACTACGCGAGACCTACGATGTCGCGAAGGACGAGTTTGGCCTGACTCTGATCGGCAAGGACGGTCGCATCAAGCGCAGCGAATATGTCCCGGTCAAGGTGTCGGAGCTGTTTGCTCAGATCGATCGCATGCCGATGCGCAGGAACGAAGTTCGCCGCCAGGTCCGCGAGTTCTAGGACGCGCGCGAACGGTCCCAGCCATCATTGCGTGCCTCAAGTATAGGCAACACACGTCGGCGATCGCGGAAGCCACAGACGTTGATACGCCTCGACCAACGGGCGTCAGGAGCGGTTGCTGCCGTTCGACTCTGCTGCCGCGATCAATGCCCTCACCCGGATTCGTGACCGGTCGCGCGCACGCCGCGAGGCGAGGTGGTATGGCGTTGTGATCAGAGTTCTCAGGTCGCCGATCAGCGTGCGTCGTGCCAGCCAGGCCAGGTCTTCGCATGCTTTCGCGGGCACCAGCACCTGGCGATAGATCCGCGTTGGTTCATCACACTCGGCCAACAGTTCGTCTTCGGCGAGGAACGCGAGCTGGGTGGGACCGGTGACGCCGGGGCGCACCGCGTGCAGCCTCGCCTGATCGCTTGCAGCGACCGCTTCGAGGTTGCTTGGCACCTCCGGCCGTGGCCCGACCAGAGCCATCTTGCCGCGCAGAACGTCAATCAGTTGCGGCAGTTCATCGACATGCCAGCGCCGCAGCATGCGCCCGAGCGCGGTCGCGCGGGCATCGTTGGCAGGTGCGACAGACGCACCGCCGGGCACCGTCGCCAAGGTGCGAAACTTGTGCAGATGGAATGGCACGCCGTTGCGACCTGGCCGGACTTGCGCGAAGAGCACAGGTCCGCCGCCGAGTCGGATCGTCAGCGCGATGCCCAGCATGAGTGGCAGTAGCAGTAGCACTGCAATCGTCGCAAACACGATGTCGATGACGCGCGCGAGTCGTGGATTCCATCGTGTGCTGGTTACAATCTCGGACATGATTGATCAGGTGGGCGCAGCGACGCGTAACCGGCGTGACTCAGTGTGGCAAGGCTTCTGGCGCCTTGCCGACCCAAAGATCAGCATCACCTCACTCGCGTGCATGATGATCGGTGGTTCGATGGCCGCCCGTGACGGCGCGATCGATTGGCTGTGGCTGGCGGTTACTGGCGTGGCACTGTTCTGCATGGAGGTCGCCAAGAACGCCTGGGGTGATGTCTATGACTACGACTCGGGCACCGACCTCGCGGTGCTGCCCGAGGATCGAACGCCATTCTCGGGCGGCAAGCGGGTCATGGTCGATCAGCTGCTAACACGCGCTCAGACGTGGGCGATGGCGCTGGGATTTGCTGCCGCCGGCTGCGCGCTCGGCGCCTGGCTGGTGTTCGGCCGTTCGCTAGAACTCGGCTCTACCGAGGTGCTCTGGATTGGTCTGCTTGGTCTATTCCTAGGCTGGTCCTACCACGGCCCACCGTTGCGGCTTGCCTACCGAGGCCTTGGGGAACTCGACGTGGTGTTGTGCTACGGCCCGATGATCTCACTTGCAACCTACGCCATCCAACGCGGCACGTGGTCCTGGCCGGTCGTGTGGCTGTCGTTGCCACTGGGAGTATTCACGGCGGCGTTCTTGCTGGTCAACGAGTTCCCCGACTACACGGCCGACGTCGGCGCGAACAAGCGCAACCTGGTCGTGCAGCTTGGCCGTCGCGCGGCCAGCAGGCTGTTGGCGGCGGTCTATCTGCTCGGCTTCGCAGGCGTCGTTGCGTTGCCTGCCTTGGGCTTCCCCAAAACGGTGCTGTTGGCGCTACTGCCATTGCCGCTCGCTCTGTTTGTTGTGACCAAAGTCTGGCGCGAGCCCGAGACCTTTTATCGAAACGCACCTGCTCAGCCGATGGCACTGCTGGTTTTCGTGCTCTACGCGCTTGGCGCCGGCGTTGGCGTGTTGCTCGGCTGATGATCTTGGCCAGTGGTGCGCGAGTTCCGACGGGACGCGCACCCAGCCATGGATCTCCGACTTCGCACCGCGATGACACGCAGGCTGCTGCATGGATTCCAAAGTGAAAGCCAATGGGGACACGTTCCCCACCGCTGGCTCGCATAGGATTCGTGAACCCGATTCGATGACGTCCCCCTACTTCGCAACCACACGCTGGTCGATCGTGCTGGCAGCCGGTGACCGTCGCGACCCCACGGCCGCGCTGGCGCTGCGCGATCTGTGCGAGGCCTACTGGTATCCGCTGTACGCCTTCGCGCGTCGCGACGGGGCGACAGATGCCGATGCGATGGACCTGGTGCAAGGCTTCCTCGCCGACTTGTTGGCACGCGGAGAACTCGGTGCAGCGCCCGATCGCGGGCGTTTCCGTTCGTACCTCATTGGTGCGCTTCGCAACTACCGCAACAACAAGAGCCGTGCGGAGCGCACCCAAAAACGCGGCGGCGACGTTGCGTCCTGGAGCCTGGACGATGCCGAGGCTCGCTACGGCCGCGAGCCGGCTGACCGCGACGATCCTGAGGCGCTATTCGAGCGCCGCTGGGCCACGACGCTGCTCGACCGGGCTCTCGAACGGCTCGAACAGGAGTATCGTGAGCGCCGGCGCGAAGGTTTTTTCGAGGAGCTGAAGGACGTTCTAACTGGTGCCGCAATAACCAACTATGCCGAAAAGGCCAGATCACTGGGCGTCACCGAGAGCGTCATCAAGGTCAGCGTCCACCGCATGCGTGGCCGCATGCGGGAACTGCTGCGCGAAGAGGTCGCGCAAACCGTCGCGGACACCGGTGCGATCGACGACGAGATCCAGCATCTGTTCACCGTCTTGGCGAGGTGATCCCGGCTCCGCCTCGGGGCTGGCGAACAACGGGGCGGGCCAAAAACGGGGCGGGCGAAAAATGTCCTGCTGAGCTGTAACCATATCGAAGTCCCGGTTCATGCAGTCACGAACCCGATGAGCAGCGACCCCAACTCACCAACCCCACCGCCTCCTTGCCCACAATGTGGGGCCGGGATCGATGTGGGCACCAAGGCCGGTCTCTGTCCTCGATGCGTGATGAGCATGGTTATGGACACGCCCCAGACACTTCCTTCTTCTCTCGATCCAGCGACGCTGGCGCTCGCCTTCCCCCAGTACAAGATCGAAGCCGCGCTCGGCCGAGGTGGCATGGGCGCGGTCTACCGCGCGCGGCACAAGAAACTCGGGCGCATGGTTGCGATCAAAGTGCTGCTGCCCGAGCACGATGATCCCGAGTTCGTCGAACGCTTCGAACGAGAGGCCCGCGCGCTCGCCCAACTCGAGCACCCAAACATCGTCGGTGTGCACGACATCGGCGAAACCGATGGGTTCTGCTACCTGATCATGGAGTTCGTCGATGGCTCCGATCTGCGCCACTTGATGAACAGCGGCCAGCTGACGGTGCAAGACGCGCTCAACTGGGTTCCACAGGTTTGCGACGCGTTGCAGTATGCGCACGACGCCGGGGTCGTGCACCGCGACATCAAGCCTGAGAACGTGCTGATCGATCAGGACGGCAAGGTTCGCATCGCTGATTTCGGCCTGGCCAAGGTGCTTACGAAGGGCGAAGACGAGCTCACGCTTACTCGCAGCCAGCACGGCATCGGCACGCCACACTACATGGCACCCGAACAGATGGCAGCCGCTGGCACAGTCGACCATCGTGCCGACATCTATTCGCTTGGCGTCATGCTCTACGAACTGCTGACCGGAGAACTGCCGATCGGCCGCTTTGCGCCACCGTCGCAGAAGAAGCGTGTCGATTCGCGGCTCGATCGCGTGACCATGAAGACACTCGAGAGCGAGCCCGGCCGGCGCTACCAGAACGTCAGCGACTTGAAGGCTGACCTGGTGGGCACACAACGGCGGTCCCCGAGTGCCTTGGCGCGCTACCGCCGCGAACGCGCCGAGCGCGAGAGCCGCGCATCAGAACCCGATCGCAAGCCGTTGCCACGGCTCGACTGGATCAGCATCGTGATTGTGGCAATCGTGGTGGCCGCTTCGTTCATGAACTGGGTCACGCTTCGCACGTCGAATATGGGCACGATCATGGCCGACGCCTGGAGCACCAAGCAACTCGGCGTAGTCAACGGCCTGCTCGTATTCGTCGCCGCTGGCATTGCCACGATTCGCACACTCCGCATGCGCGGCTTTGACGTGCGACCAATGGCCGCGACCGCTGCAGCCATCTACGGTACCGTGCAAAGTGGCATTTTCGTCCTCAGCGCCATGCTGGGCAGCAATGCGACGGCTGGTGTCGGCGGATTCCTGACTCTGGGCGCGATGACCTGGTGGCTCACCCAAGGGCTCAGAGAACACTTCGCATTGCGCCGACCGCCGCAACCGCCACGACGGCGACGCAAGCGTTCGCGCAGGTCTTGATCGCCGGATCCACGAAGTAGGCACAAACGTGCTCCCATGGCCCGAGAACGGCACCCTGCATGGCATGTGCAAGCGAGTCGGTGCGGCCCACCGGCGGTGGGTCGTTGACAACGACTCCCAAAGCACCCAGGCCCCGAACCCCGCAAGGAAACCGGTTCGCAGACCAGAACAAGCGGCGGCCTCGTATGGTTACCGCCTCGGACTCGCACCAATCGTGCTGGCCGACCCATTCCATATGAATCCAGATGATGACAATGGCGCGATCCTGACGAGCATGGCGAAGTCAGGTATCGACCTGAGTAAGCCGCACACCGTTGCGTTTACCAACTTGGCGCCCAACCAATCCTCGGCACGTGCCTTCGCCAGGGAAGCCGCGGTGCTTGGATTTGCCATTGAGGTCGCCGCGCCGGACGCGCAGGCATTGGAGACCGGCGATTCCGACTGGGACATCACCTGCACGCGCGACATGATTCCGAGCTACGACAACATCACGCGCTGCACGGAGCATCTGCTCGACCTGGCCAAGCAGTTCGATTGTGAACAGGACGGCTGGGGCTTCGAGCAATAGCCAGCTGGTTCGCGGGCGCTGCTGGTTCGCGGGCGCTGCTGGTTCGCGAGCACTGTTGATTCGCGGGCGCTGGTGGTTCGCGAGCACTGTTGATTCGCGGGCGCTGTTGATTCGCGGGCGCTGCTGATTCGGGAGCACTGCTGACTAACGGTCACTGCCCAGTTGCCGCCATTGCGTCGCCGCAGGCAAGCCACCATCCCCGACCAGGGTCGCGACCACGGTCTGCTGCACGCTCAGTCCGTTGGCTCCTCGCGGTTGCGTTCGGGCCATCGCCGTCGCCTGCCAGCTCGGCTCACCTCCCGGCAGCGCCAACACCTTGACGGTGACCTCCGCGTTGCCGATCCGCAGCACTTCGCCGGCGAACTTCGGGTCGTGCTGCAAACGCCATCGCGCTTGTTCGATGCCGCCCTCCGCGGCTTGCAGTGCCTGCATGGTGGCACGCTCATCGACCGTATCAGTCATCAGAAAGCGATTGCCCTGGGTCATCGACGTAAGCAGCGTGCCGGTAACAACGACCAACATCATCGCCATCACCAGCGCGCCACCTCGTTCGCTTGCTCGGCTGGTCATTTTTCGCCCTCCCAATTTCGCATCGTCACACGGGTGACGAGCGTCGCAGATCGCCTAGCCGCCTCGCGCTTCTGCGAGCGCACTTTCAGTGTCAGCTCAACGAGAGACCCGCGATTGGTGACGAGCAGACTCTCAATGCAATGAGCGAGCACTTGTTCGCCTTGCTCATCGATCAGGCACAGTTGCCCGTCGGCAACATGGTAGACGACGCGTTGCGCGGCAATCGTCAGCTCCATGCGATCAGGCGCCATGGCAACCCGATGGGCAGCACGCACGTTCGCCTCGATGCTGCGCAGCACCGCGCGGCATTCAAGCAAATCGCGCTGGTAGCTACTGACCATCGCATGTTCTTGCTTGCTGCGAACGGCCAGGCCGAGAGCCGTCGCGCTGAACATGGCGAGAATCGCCGTCGTGATCATCAGCTCGACGAGGGTGAAGCCACGTTGCGAGGCAGTCATCAGTTCACCTCCCTGGTGACGAGCCGCGTGGTCAAGCTGACCGAGGCTGCTTGCTTGGCACCCGCCGGCAGCCACCACACCTGCACTTCGACTTCGAACAGTTGCGGTTGGATCACTCGCACCGAACGTTGTCCGCGGCCGCCAGGCAGTGGCCCAACGCCGGACGGTAGTTCGATTGCCTCGACGCCGGGCATCAAAGGCTCAGGGTTGGCACGTTGCGCTTCCAACTCGGCTTGCGCGAGTCGCAGCGCGACCGTTTCGTGGAACGCGTAGCTCATCGATTGGGTTCGCCCGTGGCCGGTATGCACCAACGCCACGGCCATGATCGACAGCACCGCGAAGGCAGCTACCAACTCGACCAACGAGAATCCCTGCTGATCTTTGCGCGCTACCACGGCATTTGCTCCATCGCGATCGAACGACAATGATCCAGCCACGAGAACAGGCTGGAGAACTGCAGTGCGACGAGCACCCCGAAGCCGAGCACGACGGCTGGCTGCAACACGGAGACCGTGCGCTGCAACGAGTCGGCACAACGACGATCGCACAGATCTGCAACTTCGCGGAGGCCGCTCGCCAGTTGCTCACGCGACGACTGCATCCTCAGCAAGCGGGCAATTACGAACGCCGGCAAACCACTTCGTTGCCATACCTGTTCGGGCAGCCCACCGCGTTCGGCCAATTCGGCCGCGTCGGCAAAGTTGGCTTTGCAGCGTGAGTCGGCAGCAGCGTGCGCAGCCTGCCGCAACGCCATCGGCAAGCTGGCGCCGCTCGCAATCAATGCGGAGCATGCGCGCATGGCACGCGCTGCCGGTAGCAGCCGAAGTCGCATGCCAAGCCACGGCAACCTGCGCGCGGTGCCGGCGAGCAACCGCGTCCATGGCCCATGGCCCCATCCGAATGCCAGCAACAACCAGAACCCGCAGCACGTGACCGCCGCGATGCTCGCGACTAGCCCCAATTCGAATCGCTGGATACCCGTGAACTCACGCCCCCACGTGGCGAAGCTCCAAAACGAACCGAGTCCAACCAGCAACAAGCTCAACAAGGCCGGATAGCTCGCCGCCAGCAACACCTGATAGCGCAGCGCGCGGGCGCGATCTTGTCGCCGAGCGAGATCCCCTAGCACCGCAGCCAATTGTGCAGTGCCTTCCGCAGCGGCGATCGCAGCAAGCGTGTGGGCAGGAAAGCAGCGCTTGGCACCGGCATGCAACGCGTCACGCAGCGAAGATCCTTCGCCGAGATTGCCAGCGATGCGCGACAACCAACGTTGTTCCAACGGGCGCGCTTCGCTAGCTGCCCGTTGCATCAGTGGCTCGAGAGCTTGCTCGCGCTGCACGGCTAGATGCAGCAGCTCCAACAGTTGCTGAGCAAACTCGACCTGTCGCCGCAAGCGCAAACCGTGCGCCATCATCCTGAGCAGGAACACTGCTGCGATGGCAACAGCCAGCCAACTCCAGGGTTGCACGAACGAAGCGATCACAGGTTGAAGATCCCGAAGATGTCGTATGCGGGCAGCACGTAGGCCATGGCGAAGGCAAGCACGACGAAGCCGATGATCAGCTCAATGATCGGTAGCGCAAACACCGCAACGCGATCGGTCGCCCGCTGCAATCGCTGGCGGTAGATGCTGGCGATATCGTCCAGTGCACGGGCACACGCGACATCGGATCCGGCCGCTTCCGCAAACCACAACAGACTTGGTGGGATCAGATCGCCTTGTCGCACGGAATCCGCAAGGCTCGCGCCGGCATGGGCGTGTTCGGCCATGCGCCACACTTGCGACTGCACTTCGGCACCGTCACAACCAGCCGCACACAACTCGAGCGCCTGCGGCAACGGCACCTGACGCCGCAACAGCAGCGCCATGGTCGACGCAAACCCAGCCTTGGCGGCGTAGCTGCGCAAGCGCCCGATAAACGGCAATTGGTAGCGAATGCCCCGCGGACCAGCCCCCGGGTCGAGTGGTTTGCGCAGCGCGGCGACACCAACCAGCACGACCGCCAACAGCGCCAGCATCCCGCAGCCGGTCAACACCAACAAGAGCGTCGGCGGTGTGCTCAGCATTTGGTCGCGCCCTGGCAAGAGCGGCAACGCATTGCCAAGCACCGGCGACAAGAACAGCGTCAAGGCCACACCGATCGCAAACACCACCATGCTGGCCAACAACGGCAGCTCCAAACGGCGACGCAGTTGGTCGCGCACGCGCGCACGCAAGCCTGCATCCACGGAGATTTCGTCGAGCACTCCAGCGAGATCGCCGCTGCTCAGTCCGGCTGTCACGAGCGCGCGATAGACGGGTGGAAAGCGCTCAGCGCGGCGCCCGTAGGCCTGTTCGAACGGCATTCCCGACTCGATCTCTGTGGCCATCGCTGCGCAGTCTTCGCGCAACCGGCCTGACGACAGATCGTCTTGCAAGTTGTGCAGCGCCTGCGGCAAGGGCAACTCCGCGCGACATAGCCCCGCAAGGCTCCGGTGGAACCTGCTGATTTCTCCGTACGGCTCGGCCTGGCCACCTGGTTCGTCGTTTGTGGCGCAGCTAGCAACGTCATCTTTCACCAAGGACACGCTCGACCTCCTGTTGATCGGTGACGCCAAGCGCAACCAGTTGTTCGGCGGCTTCACGCAGGGTGCGGAAGCCACTGTTTGCGGCAGCGACGGCGAGTTCTTCGCCATCGCCGCGCGCCAGAATTGCCTGCCGGAGAGCCGGCGACATCGGCAACCATTCGGCGACGAGTTGCCGACCGACGTAGCCCGTACCGTGACACTGATCGCATTCGCTACCGCAGGCGTCGTCAGGGCAAACACGTCGCAGCAGGCGTTGCGCCAAGACTCCGCGCACCGTCGTCGTCATCACAAACGGCTCAACGCCCATCTCCAACAACCGCGCAAACACTTCAGCGGCGCTACCGGCGTGCAGCGTCGATGCGACCAGATGTCCTGTCAGTCCCGCCTCCAACGCAATCGAAGCCGTTTCGTGATCGCGAATCTCCCCCACCAACAGCACGTCAGGGTCCTGCCGCAATAGCGAACGCAACGCCCGCGCGAAGCCAAGCCCGGCAACCGGGTCGACCTCGGTTTGCACGATGCCCTCGATCCGGCGCTCGACTGGATCTTCGACAGTGACGATGGTGCGTTCGGGACCATTCTGCACCAAGTGATGCAGGCAAGAGTAGAGCGTGGTGGTCTTGCCACTGCCGCTCGGCCCAGTCAGCAGCACGACGCCCTCGGGTTGCGACACGGCGTGCTGCAATGCCGCGCACACTTCGTCCTGCAACCCGAGCTCGGCAAGCACACGCGGTGATCCGCCCCTGGCATCCAACCGCAGGGCGACCCGTTCGCCAAAGAGCGTCGGGTAGGTCGCAACACGCAATTCACAACCGAGTCCAGATCGCTCGGCGGTGATGCGGCCTTCTTGGGGCACGTCCCGACGATAGACGAGCAGTTCTGCCAAGGCCTTGCAGCGCCCGACGATGTGCTGGCCAAGTTCGACCGGCAACGTCTCAATCGTCTGCAGCACCCCATCGCGACGCATGCGCACGCGCACGCCATGCTCGCCGGGATCGAGATGCACATCGCTAGCACCGCGGTCCAGTGCCGTTCGCAACAGGCGTTCGACAATGGCGACAGCAGGCGCATCAATGAGGTCTGGCACGCCACACTATCGTCGCCGTCAAGATCGGGCTGATGGCATCGACCTTGGTGCCGATGCCATTGGCCAAACGGACTACGGCAGACCGACGCGGCAGCACGCAATGACTCGCACAACTACTGCCGCACGCTCTAGCGGGCAAACGAGACGGCGCCGGCACCGACCAGCGCGCCAAACAAGCACCGGTTCGACGCAACAGCAAGTTGACGCGGAGCCCGATGGCAAGCAAGCCAAGTAAAGAACCGGCCGGAATGACCTACGCCCTGCACCAACTGGTACAGGGCGTAGGTCATCGTTCGTCGGCGTGGAACGCACGGCGACTCGGGGCCGCCACCCCGCAAGCGTTAGCTGCCGCCGATCGTGCTCTCGATGCCGTTCGACGTGGCCAAGCCGAACACGTTGATGCCGTTCGACAATGCAGCCGCTTGTGCATACAGCACGACGCCACCGGGCACGCCCGGCGGGATCGTTAGCGGCACCGTCTGTTGGCCGATCGGCCCGACGAATGCCAGCGTCAAGTCAAGTCCGCCAACGTAGGCGCTACAGCCGGGAGCGCCGAGGAAGCCAAGATCAACTCCCGGCAAACCACCGTTCAAGCTGAAGGCCACCAGCCCGATCGCGGTACCGCTGTTTGCGGCGACCTCGGGGGCGTTGTCGATCGCGTAGGTCACCGTCGTGCCGGTAGTGGCCGTGGAGATCGGTAGCGGCGATGCGCTGATGCTGATCGCGTTCGTATCCGGGAACGTGACGACAACCAACTGCGCGGCAAGGTCGACCGATCCTGGATCAATCGACGGGCCTGGCGGCGTGAAGCCAATCAGGTGGTCTTGTGGATAGATGCCGAAGATCGGAACGTTGTCGTTATCGATGTCGACCCAGACGATGCTGATTTGGCCGCTTGCCTGGTCAAACTGCACTTGGAAGGTGCTCGGGTTGACCACGCCGAGGGGGAAATTCTCGACGTCCAGGAAGGTCACGTAGGTGATGCCGCCAACTTCTTCAGCCCAGACGTCGCCCCCTTCCTCTTCGTTGTAGGCGTGCCAGCAGTAGATGCCGCCGTGTGACCCGGCGAGCATGCCCGCGGGGGTTGGAATCCAGTTCTCGGCAGAAGGCTCGGTCGGGCCCATACCAAACGCGATGACACCGTTGCCGGTCACCGTTAGGTCCGTAACAGTACCATTGGGCGTCGGGAATCCGGCCGACGGCGTGAAGGTAACCTCATCATCGTTGAGAACCTGCAGCTGCGTCGCCGCTGCGCTCGGCGCGACGTACAACGCCGAACCGCCAGCAAGCCACGTGGCAACGTAGCCGTTGCTCGACGGAGAAAGCTGCAAGGCGTTGCCAGTCAACGCCGTCGCTGCGACAGCTGCGTCCGTGAAGTGCTGGTAGAACGACTCGGTGCCGATGTTGTAGCAACCTTCGCCGAAGCTCTCGTGGCCGGCTTCACCACAACTGATGACCGCCGCGTAGCCACCATTGCCGTTCGGTAGCAGCAGGATCGACTGGTTGTCGAGATCCCACGGCGCCCAGTTGATCTCGTGAAACAACTCGACCGCGCCGGAGTCGCCGCCGCCATTGAGATCGAGAGGCGGCTCTGCGCCAGTGCCAACGTCGTTGCCGGCAGACAAGCCCGCGATGACGTTGAAGGCCGCGGAACCGAAGTCGCCATCCGCATAATCGAATTGCACGAGGCCGCCGGCGAGCAGCGTCAGGCTCATGCTGAAGTTCTCGCTACCATTGAACAGACGCAGACCAGTCCACGTGACCTTGACCTGGTTCGCAACGGTGTCGTCAACGAGGATGTCCCAGCCGACGAGTCCAGAAACTCCTTCGAAGTCGCCGCCGAACGCCGCGAGGCGCGGCGAGCCGCCGGCGCCACCACGAAGCGTGGCAAGGTTGGTGATACCAAAGGTTGCGGGACTGACGGGACCGCTGCCGTTGGTCAGATAGACCTCGCCGTTTGACTCGACGACGAAGTGCGTCCAGTTCGTGCCGCCCAACGGGAATGTGAATCCGTTGAAGGCGATGTCGGGGCTACGTCCCTCGTCGTCGACCGTCCAGAAGCCCGTCGGGGCCATCGTCGCGGTGATCGAGTTGCCGCTGACGGACAAGCATTGCGCGTTGGCCGTTGTTGCAAACAGCGTGGTAAGGGCAAGCAGAGTGAGTTTATTGCTCATGTGGAGTACGGAGTTCGGAAGATCAGGACCGGGAGCTCGCTGGCTATGCGATGCGAGCTAGTCGATCCCTACGATCTTATGCGCATGGCGATGGCCAGGTGGCACGACGCTCCCCTGAACGCGCACCCGACAACCCGATCGCACTGCCCTTGAAGTAGTTATGCGAAGCTGCAGAAAGCCAACAATCACCATTGAGGCGGCCGGCCGACAAAAACCGACGCCCCGCTGCGCCGCGAACCCGCGGGACCAGAGTTCCGCCCGGCTTGGGCTTCGACTACGAATCGTCGTTCGACGTCTGCATCATCTTGATGACGTTCCAACAGTAATCGCCGATCTTCTCCATGTTGGTCATCATGTCGAGGAAGAGCAAACCGCGACGCAGGTCGTAGCCAGGCTGCTCGACACGCTTGGTCTCGCTTTGGCGGCTTTCGTCGCGCTCGCGGTTGATCTTCTGTTCGAGGATCTTTGCGGACGCCATGTCGATGTTCTCGGGACGCCGCAGGGATCCGATCGTCTGTAGCAAGATCTTGTCGACGTGAGTCGCCATGCTGGCGAGCTCAGCCTGGGCGCCGGCGTCAAACGAGTAGCCCTTGTCGAATCGTCGCTGAGCCAACAGCACCAGGTTGGTGCAGTGGTCGCCGATGCGTTCAATGTCGTTGGCCATCTCAAGGAATCGCGCGACGTCGCGACCGACGCTCTCGGACGTGCCCGATCGAGCCCACTGCGAACAAAACTCGATGATCTCGAGTTCCATTTCATCGGTCTTCTGTTCCTCGCGCCAGATGTCCTCGACCACGCTGCCGAGACGTGTGTCAGGATTGGTGAGGACCTCGGTGACTTTGGTGAATGCGTCGCGACAGACTTTGACCATCTGCTCCACGCCACGGCGCACTTCGACGCCAGCAAGTTCGGGTGTGCCAAGCAGACCGGATTCCAGGAACTCCAGGTGCGTGCGCTCAAGTTCGTCGCCGCGCACTGGAACAAGGCGCAGCACCAGCGCCTCGAGCTTGCTGACAAAGCCAATCAGCAGGCCTGTATTGGTGACGTTGAACAACGTGTGGAACAGCGCCACTTGCGTGGTCGCAACCAGCATGTCGGTTTCGGCGTCGCCGTTGATGATCATGCGGACCAGACCGAGTGCCAACGGCATTGCGAGCAACATCCAGCAGACCCCGATCACGTTGAATAACGTGTGGAAGGTAGCCACTCGTCGTGCGTCGCGGTTGGCACCGATCGACGCGAGCTGCGCCGTGATCGTCGTGCCGATGTTTTCCCCGAGAATCATCGCGGCGGCCAGGTCGAGGTCGATCCAGCCCTTGGCCACCATGGTCAGCGTAATCGCAGTCGACGCAGACGAGGACTGCACCGCCACGGTCAGGACGGTGCCGAACAAGACGAACAACAACGTCGACCAGAACCCGAAACCGGTCAGGCTCTGCGCAAACTCGAAGGCTGCGGGGTTGGACTTGAAGTCCGGCACTGCGTCCTTGAGGAACGACAGCCCCAGGAACAGCAGGCCAAAGCCGATCATGACTTCGGATACGTGCTTGGTGCGAGGCGCCTTCAGCAGCGACAGCGGAAAGCCCAAGCCGATGATCGGCAGCGCAAACGCCGCAATCTTCAGTTTGAAGCCCAACAACGACACGATCCACGCCGTCACCGTCGTGCCGATGTTGGCCCCCATGACCAAGCCAAGGGTCTGGGTAAGTGTCAGCAAGCCAGCGTTGGCAAACGATACGACGAGCACCGTGGTCGCACTCGACGACTGCACGGCACACGTAATCAGGAAGCCGCTGAAGACCCCCGTGAAACGATTGCGGGTCAGCCCGGCAAGGACGGACCGCAGCCGCGCGCCTGCCAGCTTTTGCAAGCCGCCACTCATGACCCTCAGACCGAACAGAAAGACGCCAAGCCCGCCGAGGACGGTAAACAGTTCGGTCATGCGGTCGGGAGGCTACCCGGCAGTCGCTGACATCCCCAACCCGACGCGGAACCATTCTTCGCTGCCGTGTGCTTAATATGCGCGGCCGCCGCGGCGGCAAGCATGACACTGCTGTTGACCTGAGAGCCGCAGGCCCGACGATTCCTCGTCCCTGACCGATCGTTGCTGCCAACGGCACTCTCGGCTGGGCCGAGCTTGCCGGCCACGCGAATCGCATGCGGCTCTCGGTCAGCCAGCGATCGCCAGCTGACTCCTCAGGCAGCATCGACACGAATCCTCCCGTCCTTCCCAACTCTTGACGAGCCGGGAATCCATGAAGCACACCTTGCGGCATCTCTCACTCTCGTTCGTGCTCATGGCACTCTGCGCTAGCCTTCCTGGACAAGGCGACCCGGAGACCGCGTCCGCAACTCTTGACCGTCAGCAGGCAACGACCATGCTCGCCGAGGCCAAGGCGACCTTGGAAGGCCTGCCAAAGGATGCACTTCCTGGCAGCCCGAACGCTCTCGCCAAGCAGACGTGGGGCCGCCGCGTGCAACTGCTCGACGAAGCCCTGGCACTGATCACGCGTCTAGAAGCTCCGGAACTGACGCCGTCGGAAGGGGACGCACGTCGCCAAGCTCTCGTCGAAACCCTGACCCAACACGCCGCTCTGCCTCCGGTCGCGGCGGTCGTAGCCCCCACGCCTACTGGCTTCGAGGAACTCGATGCGAAGGTCGCAGCACAACGAGAACGAGTCAGCTCGCTGCGTACCGAAGAAGCCGAACGGATCCGCTACGTCGAACAGCTCCCGGCACAGCTGGCCCAGTCGCGCGCCAGGCTGCAAGCGGCGCTCGATCGGAGCAGTGGCCTGACGCGGGATGCCGAAGTCGCGAGCGTTCCAGCCCAGCAGGCGAATCTGCGCATCCGCGCCGCCAACGCCACGCTCGACGCCGACGTGGCCCGCCTTCAGGCACGCGTTCTCGAGCGGGACCGCGAGCAAGAGAAGGTGCTCGCGCCACTTCGGGTCAACACACGGGATCTTGCCGAACAAAGACTCGAGCGACTTGAGCAGGAATACGCCGCGTATCGAGACGCCCTCGAACGCGAGATCGATCGCGATGCGTTGCGCCTGACACAAGAGGTCGCGCGACTCGAACAGGCCCTTGAGACGACAACCGACCCCGCAACCCGGTTTCTGACCGCGAAGCAACTTGAGATGGCCGCCTCCGCCAAGAAGCAGAGTGACGCCGGTAAGTTCCTGCTCGCGCTGGGCGCCGACCTCGAAGACCAGCAGTCACGCCTACTCGTCGAAGTCAGCGAACTGACGAGTCTGCGCAGCTACCTGGAGAAGGCCGGCAGCGGAGTGCACGCTGGCGAGCGCATTCAGTTCACGATGCGTCGCGTCAAACTGCGCCGCCATGCTCTTGAGCACGCGCTGCGCCGAGACTTCGCCGCCGAACTCAGCGCGTTCCGCTCTCGCCGATTCGAACTCGAAGACAAGCTGTTCCTGCTCAAGGAGACCTGGCAGCGGGAAGTCACATCCACGATCGAGACACTCACCGAACCGCAGCGCCGGTCGTTTCGAACCGCCGCGCAGCGTCTGCTCGAGCCCTACAGCGCCGCGTTGCGCCAAGAGAGCGGTCGACTCACCGAAGTGATCGGCAAGGGCCAAGACCTGCAAGTTGCCCTGATCGAACGGCAAGACGCACTCGATGCACTTGAGACGTTCATCCGTTCGAAGGTGTTTTGGATCCGCGGCGCCAAACCGCTTGGACCGGCCATTTGGCCGCAGGTCGCCGCCGAAGCCGAAGTCGTTTCCGCTTGGGCGGGCGGCCTCGGGGCACCACAACCCTCGACGCGCATCACCGAGGGCATGAGCCTTGCCAACACCATTTTGATGCTGGTGTTGCTCGTCGTCGCTCTGCCGATCGGTCTCTTCTGGGTACGACAGCGCCTGCGAAGGTTCGTGACGCGGATGAACGACCGCACGCTGCAGGACGATGCCAGGATCATCGATCGCCTGCTCGCAATCGGTGCCGGAGCCGTCAGCGTCGCGCTACTGCCGGCCTTGGTCTTCGCGGTCGGCCGGTCGCTCGACGTCGTAGGCTTGCCGGGAGCTTTGGTTCCGGTGCTGCGCAGCCTGTTCGATCACCTGGCGATCGCCCTGCTGTTCTGGCTGCTGTCGCGGTCGTTCTTCGCCGGCCGTGGCACTGCACAGGTGCAGTTCGGCATGGATCGCGACGCCGCGCACGCCCTGCACCGATCCCTCTGCGTGCTGCTGCTCGGATACCTCGTGTTCGATGCGACACGCGCGATTCTGTCGCGGCCGCCGTTCCAACTCGACTTGCTGCCGCTCGATATCCTGCCGCGGCTCGCCTACACGCTGTTCCTGATCGTCGCGGTCATCGCTGGCATCCTGCTGCTGCGGCCACGGTCGGCATTCACCCAGAGGTTGTCGGTCTCGCTCGGCAACAACTTGCTAGGCCGTCGGTGGCCGATGCTGGCTGGCCTGCTGTGCCTGATGGGCGTTGGCGTCGTCGTGCTCGAAGTCACGGGCTATCGCTACAGCGCCGGGGTCCTGACCAAGAGTCTAGCGCTGTCGCTCGCGACGATGCTGTTGCTCGTGCCCCTCTACAAGGGTGCCGTGGCTATGCTCACGTTGCGCGCGCGCAGGAGCCAGTCCAAACAACTGCGAGCCGATAACGGCAACGCCGACGCCGACACAACCGCAGCCAGCGATGCGGAGCCAGCAGCACCGGCAGAAGATCCGGATGAAGTCACGGCAGCGGAGAGCCATTCCCAAGTTCACAAACTCGTCCAGATCCTGTTCGTTATCGGCGGCCTGGTGCTGATCGCCGGGTTCTGGGGAATCGACAGCCAGGCCTTCCAAACCCTGGATCAACTGCAGGCCTACGACCTGCTCGACATCGGCGAAGAAAACCTGTTCGTGTCCTACGGCGACCTGCTGCGCGCCGTGTTCTGCGTGTTTGGCGCGTATCTGGTGCTGAAGTACCTGCCCGGGCTCTACGAGTATGGCGTGTTCTCGCGACTCGATATCGACTCGGGTTTGAAGTACGCGATCTTGACGATGTCGCGCTACGGCGTCTTCACGTTGGCTGCCATCATCACCCTGTCGATGATCAAGCTCGACCTCGGACGCTTGGGCTGGTTGATGGCCGCCATGGGGGTCGGACTTGGCTTCGGTCTACAAGAGATCGTGTCCAACTTCGTCAGCGGGATCATCCTGCTGATCGAACGACCGGTTCGCGTCGGCGACGTGGTGACCATCGGCGCAATCTCGGGGAAGGTGCAGAGGATCAACATCCGCGCCACCAGCGTGATCAACTTCGACCGACAAGAGATCATCGTTCCCAACCGCAGCCTGATCACGAAGGAGGTCACCAACTGGACTCGCGGTGACACCATCATTCGCCTGGTGGTCCCAATCGGGGTCGCGTACGGCAGCGATGTCGATCAGGTGACCAACATCCTGCTGGAGGTCGCACTGGAGCAACCCGAGATCCTCGCCGATCCGGAGCCGAAAGCGTTCTTCCTGGCTCACGGCGAGAGTTCGCTCAACTTCGAACTGCGCGTCTTCGTGCCGGATCCGTCGATGAAGACGCCGCTACTGCATCGCATCAACAGCCTGATCAACCGCAGACTCACCGAGCAGGGCATCGAGATTCCGTTCCCGCAACGCGACCTGCACATCAAGTCCAGTTCGGTACCATGGCCAGCGGCCGGCTCCGACGATTCCAGCGGCGAACCGGCGGTGAAGAAGTAGCAGGACCTGTTGCAACGCATGCACGCAAGTTGCGTACTGTCCCCCGCTGCGCTGCCATCGAAAGCAACGAAGGCACCGCGCAGCTGCCAACAGGCACGCGCAAAACATCATGGTAGCACCCGAAGTAGAAGCAGCGTTCCGGACCCTTGTGGACGCCATCGCCGGCACGGAACCGTTGCCCGCGGGTGGCGCTGCCGGCGTCACCGCGATCGCCATGGGCATCGGACTCGGCGCCAAGGTTGTGCGCATCTCGGCCGGCAGCGCCCCTGCTCTGGCGGGAATGGAGGATCAGCTCACGCAGGTCTTGGACCGTGTGCGACCTGAGTTCACCGCCGACTGTGACGCATTCCTGAGTCTGATAACCGCGCTGCAAAGGCCCCGCGATTGCAGCGATCGCGGGGCGTTGGTCACAGATGCGTGGCGCCACGCAACGGCACTGCCGATCGCCGTTGCAAGCACTGCTCGCGACGCCGAAGCACTGCTCGACGCCTGCATCGGGCACGTCAAGACGAGTGTCGCTGGGGATCTCAGTGCGGCGCTCGAGTTGGTGCGCGCAGGGCGGCGCATCGCAGCCAGCAACGCACGTGAGAACGCGCAACGACTGCCACCGGATGAGGCGAAGCGTTTGTTGGCTACGCTCGACAACAGCGACGACTGAACTCGCCACCGGCACGGAATGCAGATCGGTTGGGAGTTCGCGGGGCGAGCGTCTATTGTGCCTGGATGAAGTCGATCGTGCTGTCGTTCGCACTGCTGCCGTTGGCTGGCTGTGCCTCTGGTGGGGCCGCGAGAGTGGCCGAGATGTTGGCGGTGCACGATGCCCATCCGGTGCAGGTGGCCGCGTTGGTCGTCGATCTGGACACTGGCGAAACGCTGCTGACGCGTGAAGCCCAACGACTGTTCCGGCCAGCATCGACGCAGAAGCTGCTGACCACTTCGGCAATCTGTCGGCGCGCCATCGATGGCGAGTTTGTGACGTCGCTCGCGGCAAACGCCACACCCGCGGGCAACGTCACTCTGATTGCATCTGGCGACCCGATGCTCACTACCACCGAGCTGCGCGGCATGGTGCACGAACTGCAATCGCGCGGCGTGACTACGACGACTCCCGAAGTATGCGTCATCGACCCGCTTCGTGATGCACCGCGGTTTGGCCAAGGCTGGATGTGGGACGACGAGCCAGATTCGTTCTCGCCGGCATTATCCGCGGCATGCATCGACAGCGGCTGCGTCACCGTCGAAATCACTCCCGCAGTCACTTCAGAAGTCGCGAACGGCAGGAGCGAACCTACGGTGCGCCTCGTTCCGGTTGCTGGGGCGTTGCGCGTAGAAGTGCAAGACCGGGAGGGCAAACTGCACACGACGCGTGGCAGATACCTTCACCCCAACGTGGTAACGGTCGCCGGCCGCGCGCCAGCTGACCAAGTCATACGCAAACGCATCACGGTTCCGGATCCGGCGCGCTACACCGGGCACGTGCTCGCCGACGCAATGCAACGAGCGGGCATGCTCAACGGCAACCCAAAGGTGAGCGTCGCAACCCAAGCGCCATCCGCTGAGCAACGACCAAGCGAAGTGCAACTCCGCCGATCCATTGGCGACGTCATCACCCACACCAACAAGGTCAGCGACAACCTCGGTGCGGAGATGCTGCTGCGCAAACTCGGCACGCTGCAGCAACCTACCACGCCACTCGGGCCCGATAGCTTGCGTCTCGGCATTGCCGCGATCACGGCAGACCTTGCGCGGCTCGGCTACGAGAAGACCCAGTTTCGAATCGCGGATGGTTCCGGCGTATCGCACTACAACCTGGTCAGCGCCGACCTGTTGGTCAGCCTGTTGGTCGACATGCACCAACGCGGCGGACCAGGCTACGAGCTATTCCGCAACAGCTTGCCGATCGGCGGCGTCGACGGAACTCTCGCTTCGCGCATGAAGGACAGCCCCGCCGCGGGGCGTGTGCGCGCCAAGACGGGCACGGTGTCCGCAGTCAGCAACCTCGCCGGCTACATCGAAACGCGCAGCGGCCGCCACCTCGCGTTTGCAATCGTCTGTCAAAACTTCGCTGGCTCGCCATCGCCATGGCGCGACCTGCAAGATCGGATCTGCGCGGTGCTCGCGGACATGTAGGCCGCCCCAAATCGCTTCGGCGTTCTCGATCGCCCGGTCCATCATCTCTCTGGCAACATGCCGCCGCGATGCAACCGCATTGCGGCCGTGGGCCGCTCTGCCGGAGCATGAATGTTTCGGCAACGACGCCTTCGCATCGCCGACTCCGTTCGCCCGGGACTGCATCGTTCATGCATCGCTGGATGATGGCCGATAGCCCGCCGGAGAGAACCGGAGAGAAACGATGACGACAACACAACGAAGCACGATTCGCTGCCTTCTGGGCTTGATGCTGCTCAGCACGACCCTTTTACAGAGCTGTGTCCATCCACGCCGACGAGGCGCCGCCCGCCGACTTGCGCCGGTGCACCACGTGCACACGCCGCCGAAGGTCGTGGCTCCGGTACGTCACCGCGCCGCGCCGAGGCCACCCCGCGTCGCGCCGCGACCACACCGCCTCGCTCCGGCGCCAATTCGGCGCTGAGCAGCCCGATCTCCGACATCATCGCAGCAACCGAAGCGGGTAACGCGTCGGTTGCGGGTCCGTACTTCGATCGCCACTCCAGCGACCTCTAGGAGCGCTGCCTTTCGAGTGCACCACCATTCGAAACCACAGGTTTACCATGCAGAAAACGATCTCAAGCGTGCTCACGCTGTTCGCAGTGGTGGCGCCCATCGCCGCCCAGAAACTCACGTATCCTCAGCGTCAGGCCGTGGACCGGACTTCCTACCACCAAAGGGAAGCGACCAAGAAGCTCACAGCCTTCGAAAAGGAATACCCCGCGCAAATGAAGCAACTCGAGGGGATGTTGATCCCGCCGAGCAACTTGAAGACCTGGCTAAGCAAGCTCGACGACATCGAGCAGCGCTGCCAGAACATCGAGACCGACCTGGCGAAGTCGGGCGCGCCCGTCAGCAACGCAAAGGTCAAACCGCTGCTCGAGTTCGTGAAGGACACGCGTCCGAAGCTCGAAACATTCCGGGCAGACATCGCGCCGCGCCTCGCGAAGATGAGTCGCCTCGCGAACCCAGCCACCTACCCAAACCTGCAAGCGGACTTCGACCGCATCCAGGAACTGCAGAGCATCTACTCATTCAAGAGCTTCTTCGCCCACCCCGAGAAGTCCGCGGAACTCGCGCAGGAGTTCCCGGCGGTCAAGAGTTGGTGCTCGGAGAAGTTCAAAGAGTACAAGCCGATCATGACCCTGACCGGCGGCAAGAACAGCAAGCTCTACAAGCGCTACAGCTGGACTGCCAAGACCTTCCAAGAGTTCTCCAAGAACGCCGCGAAGTTCGTCAAGCAAGCTGAGGTCGACATCCCGAACAGCCTGCAACAGGCCGAGAAGATGGCCCAGCGAGCTGCGAAGGAGAAGAAGCCCGGATACTTCACGGGTGGCGTACGCCAGAAGATGGACTTCGCGCAACGCCAACTCACCGTCGTCGCAGGGTTCCTTCCGGAAAACGACAAGCGGCGCAAGGGCCTCTCACAGCGGTTCACGACCACCAAGTCGACGCTTGCCAAACTCGAGAAGAGTCTCGAGACGGAGATCACTGCCGCGAACCGCGCTCCACTGGATGTCTACAAGGGCGACGACAAGAACAAGCTGCACTCGGAGATCACCGCGGCCTGGAAGAAGAAGTGGCCGAAGGACGAGGTCCTCGAGTTGCGTTTCCACCAAGAGGACTTCACGCGTACGGTGAAGTGGGTTTGGTCCAAGGGTCAGAAGGCCTGGCAAAAGGTCGACCGCTCGGTGCTTGCAGCGACCGTCATCGTCAAGACCTCAGCCGACGTCGCGACGACCTACCCAGCCTTCATCAATGTCGACAACCTCTCCGCCAGCCGGAACGTCGGCTGCCACACCAAGGGAACCGGGTTCGTGCAGCGGCAGATGCTCGTCAAGAATCTGCACGCTTCGCCAGCAAGCCCAGCGGGCCGCTAGCTGACGACGGCCGCGGGCCATTCGGGCGCGCTTGCCAAGTTGCTGGTGAACTAGTCGCCAGCAGGCCGCGAATCAGCTCGGCGCGGAGCCCTGATCGGGGCACTACAACTCGGTGACCTGATCGGCGACCAGTTCGTAGATGCCCATCAGCATCTCGCCCTCGCGACGTTCGCGCACGCGGAGTGTGCCCGCAACGCGCACCGGCTGACCCAACGGGTCGACGCCCTCGTTGCAGACAACTTCGACGACGTCCTCATACCCGCATGCGTGTCCCCAGTCGTCACCGAACGGCGACTCGAACAACAAGAACCGCTTCGCTGCCGTGACCTCGTCGATTGGCAACACGCGGCCGACCATGACGACGCGCGCGCCATCCAGCTTGCGCACCCGCTCCGGAGCCAACCGCAAACCTTCGCTGCCATCAAAGCCGCGCAATTGTTCGAACCCGAGGAACCGACGCGGCGCCAGCGAACCGTCGATCGTCTGGCGATGCAGTCGCAGCTCTGCTTCGAATTGCCGGTCGGCTGCGGCGAGCGATTCGGCAATACGCCAAGGTCGGTGGCCATCGCTCGGCAGCAGCCGCGCATACCCGTCGACGACGAGCACGGCCCAGCCAAGTTCTTCCGCCATCGCAAGCCGCTCCACGTTGCCGCTCGCGTCAAGAGCCTGCCAGTCCGCGGTCAACTTGGCGAGCGAACCCGACCACTTCGAGGCAGCCAGCGGCACGTATTCGAGCAGCGTGTCGGTGCGATTCTTCGGGCCACTGCGGAGACTCGTCAGGTCATAGGCCGGCACGGCAATCGAGTTGATCCGGCCGTAGGGCACTTGCCACGTCGTGCCATCCGCGCCGGCGCGGACAAGGTGGGGAAACCAACGAACCATCGTGCTACGCGGTCCACCGGCCTCGGCGGGCAAGTCGTGGAACCTGGCAATGGCCGCTGGCTCCGCTTGCACCGCGGCCCGGTTGTCGGCGATCGACAACCAAGCGGCCAGTCGCTCGGATTCGGCACGCCAGGCAAGATGATCATGGCTCTCGACGTCGTGATGGCATCCTACGCGGTAGACGGCAACCTGCGGCGGCGTCGACTGACAAGCGGCAGCCACAAGCAACAACACCCCAGCAATGACTCGCTCCATTGCGGGATCATAGCATTCGGCCGAAGTGCCCGATGCGGTGGTGACTGCGAAGTGGCACAAGCGGGTTCGGTTCGTCATCGGCCGGCGAATCGGCAACGGGGCTGGTCCACGTTGACTGACAATGTTCGCGCGGTGGCCTTCGCGTCCCCGCCAGACCCACGGTGACACTGTCCGGCCTCGCGGACTCCCAAGGTTCGGGCCGCGTGGCGCTGGCCGGTCAGAATCAGTAGTTCCAATACACCATGCGTCTTGCCTGCCACCAGGTGTCAGTGAGCATGCTGCCCGTCGACCTGCATCTGCGAGCTGGCTGCATCCCCTGCATCGCCGACCGCCAGCCGAGACGCAGCTCGGAGACCCAAAGACTCCATGACACCGCATTCCGAGGCCGCCAACTACGGCATCGGCCGCCCGTTGCACCCGCTAGACACCCGCCTCGTATTTTGCAAAAGCGTCTGATGCCATCTTACCAACGTCTTCTCGTATGCCGTAAGTCCTGTTGCAAGACGGGGATCAGCAGAGGGGCCCACTGGGCTTCGACCAGATCGCGGGGTAATGTTGCCCGCCTCCTATCGGCCGCAGACTCGTTGCGGTCGCCTCTCGTTCTCTACCCATAAGGTAATGCAGATGCGTCTCCTCTCCATGCTCGTGCTCTCCGCTGCCGCGGCGACTGCTCAGAGCCCCCTAACCACCACATTTGCCAGCAACAACGGCCAATCGGGCAACATGTTCGACGTCGTTGCACTCACCGACTTGACGGTCAAGAGCTTCGACGTCAACGTTGATGCCGGCACCTGGGACTTCGAAGTCTACACACTGCCCTCCGGGCAGGCCTACCTTCCCGAGGTCGCCAATGCGGCTGCGTGGACGCTCGTCGGCTCGGCGACAGGCATCACGAGCGCCGGCCTCAACCTGCCGACGCAGCTGCCGATCTGCGCCAACACGTTCGTTCCTTCAGGTGTGACGCAGGCGTTCTACGTGACCGTCACCAACGGCACGTCGATGAACTACACCAACGGCTCGACGACCGGCACGCTGTTCGCTTCGAATGCCGACATCGAGTTCTACGAAGGTGCAGGCGTGGCCTACCCGTTCGCTTCGAACTTCAACCCCCGCGTCTTCAACGGCAACATCTACTACGACCTCGGAGACACGACCGCTGCCGGTTGCTTCTTCCCGTCCCCGTCGAGCGTTACTAGCGTCGGCTCGGGTTGTGGTGGCATGGTCTTGGATGAAGGCTCGTTCTACGAAGAGTTCGCCAGCCTCACCTCAGTGGACCTGTCGGGCATGATTCTGACCGGCACGAGTAACGGCACCGGCTACCAGATGACGCTCGCTGCTGGCGCCGGCTTCACCGTCCCGGTGGGCGCGACGGACCTGGTCGCTGGCGACGATGTCGTCATCGACACCGCAGGCTTCGGCGGCACGCTCGGCATGTTTGTTGGCTCGAACGGCTGGATGGCCGCCGGCGCCGGCAACAGCAACCAATGGTCGCCTTCCGCCGCTCTGTTCCTGAGCAACCCGGCGGGCGGCGTCTACTCCTGGACCGACCTCCAGCCGAACGCGGCTGGCAGTGGCTTGGTCTACTACGACGAGCCGGCCGTTGGCGTTGCTCGCGTGACCTTCGATGCCGTGTTCGTATGGGGCACAACGGATCCCACCTCATTCCAGATCACGATGGACACCAACACCGGTGACTTCTCGATCGAGTGGGGCGTGACCGCCACGATGAGCCCGCAACCCACGCTGGTTGGCCGCAGCCCCGCCGGCGCCAGCGCCGATCCGGGTGCGATCGACATTTCCGCCGCTGCTGGCCCGGACGCCTTCTACGAGGTATTCCCCGCTGGCATGAGCGACCTGGTCGGCATGGTTGTCACCGGCACGAGCAACGGCAACGGCCATGACATCACCGTCGCCCCAGGCGCCGGCTTCACTGTCCCGGTTGGCGCCGTGGACCTGGGCGCTGGCGATGACGTCGTCGTCGACACGGCTGCCTTCGGCGGCACGCTGGGTATGCATGTTGGCTCGAACGGCTGGATGTCGCTCGGCGGCGGCAACAGCAACGGCTGGACGCCTAACATCACCACGTTCCTGAACAACCCGTCGACGGGTGTCTACTGCTGGACCGACCTCCAGCCGAACGCTGCTGCTAGTGGCAAGGTCTACTACAGTGAGTCCGGCACCGTGGCAACCGCCACCTTCGACAACGTTTACGGCTGGGGCACGACCGATCTGAACAAGATCCAACTGACCTACGACGTGAGCAACGGCGACTTCACGATCGAAATCGAAGCGGTCGGCCTGGGTAACCCCCAAGACATCCTCGTCGGCTACGCCGATGGCGCTGGCAGCCTCGACCCGGGCGCATCGGACATCTCCGCTGCCGCTCCGTTCTCGATCGTTCCGCCGTTCGTGACGTCGATTGACGACGTCATCATCCCGGACCTGTCGCTCGTTTCCGTTGGCAACCCGATTCAGGGTGCCACCGCCGTCGCGTTCGACGTGACCACCGACAACATCCCGGCTTCCGCCGCTGGCCACCTCGGCCTTCTCGGCCTTAGCAACCCAAACCTGGACCTCACCGGTCTCGGCCTCCCGGGCTGCTTCCAGTACGCCACCGGCGATGTGCTCGACTTCATTGTCCTGCCGGGTGGCTCCAGCTCGCAAACCTGGACCGCGCTGACCATCCCGGGCGGCCCGGTGCTGTTCAACGGCTTCGAGTTCCACGTTCAGTCGGTCGTCTTTGGCACCGACCTGAACACGTTCCTCGGCCTCGGCGCGCTGACCAGCAACGGTCTGACGTGCGTGATCGGCGACGTCTAGTCGTGTGATCGAGAACTGCTCCGAAGAGCAGTTCCAGCGCGCTTAGACGCGCTCGCAACACAGCCGATGGCGACTCGTTCGCCATCGGCTGCGTTCGTTTGTGGGACGTCGCGCAAGATCAAACCACGCGCAGAGCGACCCTACTGACTGAGCAACGCGCGGAACGTGCCGTTCTTGATGGCCGGCTTGTCCATGCCCTTGGGCGGCTGCCAAGAGAACGAACCCGTGATCTCGCTGTCACTAGCGGTCGCAATCGTGACTTGCGCGCTCATGAGCATCAGATGCTTGGCGTCCGACAGCGTATCGGTGAGCGTCTTGCGCGTCGCGGCTTCGCCGTCCCCCGCAGCCTTGGTCGCATCCATGTCGACGCCAACGCCAATGAAGCGAGACCCCATGGCTCCCGTCTTGTAGTCGCCTGGCCCCTTGTAGTCGGAGACGACGAGGCTCAGCTCCTGGCGTGTCATCTTGCCGCCGACTCTCTCGGTGTTGCTCGCCTTGATCGTCAAGCTGCTATTGCGGAGCTTCGCCTTGACGCGGTCGGCAGTCCATTGCGTCGTGCCAAGCATCATCGCCGCCTCACCGCGATCCTTGCGGCTCGCACTTCGCTTGCGACTGCTGCCACTGCCCGCGTCGCCACTCGCCGCACCGCCACTGCCCGCGTCGACACTGGCCGCGTCGCCGCTGGTAGCGTTGCCACGAGCAGCGTTGCCACTGCAACCAGCCAAAAGAAACACCGCAACTAGAGACAGGGTTCGGTAGTGCATCACGGCGCCATGTGACGCCACCAGAACGACAGGTGTCAAGTGCGGGTGCACGCTGGGGATCTCGTCGAGCCGACGCCACCTGGTTTCGCCCCACGTATTTGGCGCCCCTAGGTTGGACGCGCCCTCGCTACGATCCTCGCAGATGACCCTGCTGCAACTGCTTATTGGCTTGGCCGCACTGATCGTCGGCGCGGACGTATTGATCCGCGGCGCCACGCGACTGGCCTCGAAGTGCGGCGTCTCACCGCTGGTTGCTGGACTCACGATTGTCGCGTTCGGCACAAGCTCTCCCGAACTCGTCGTATCCGTCAGCACGTCCTTCGCCGGCAACAACGACCTCGCGTTCGCAAACGTAGTCGGCAGCAACATCTTCAATGTGCTGATGATCCTCGGGGTGAGCGCGATGATCACGCCCCTGTTGGTGCATGCACAGATCGTGCGGCAAGAGGCGCCGATTCTGCTTGGGGCGTCGGTCCTCGTGCTGCTGTTCGCACTCGATGGCAACATCGGCATGCTCGACTCAGCCGTGCTGTTGGTGATGCTGGTTGCATACACGGTGTTTTTGATCCGGCAATCGCGCCATGAAAGCGCCGCGGTAAGCGATCAGTTTGAACAGAGCTTGCCGGGATCCCATGCTCCGCCGCAGAGCCTGTTTGCGCGCAGTACAGGACTGCAGGTGCTTGCCGTGATGGCGGGACTCGCGCTCTTGATTGTCGGATCGCAATGGCTGGTCAAAGCATGCGTCGACATTGCGAGTCACTTTGGTGTCAGCGAGTCCGTAGTGGGTTTGACCATCATTGCCGCGGGCACTTCGCTGCCAGAACTTGCGACGTCCGTGATCGCAGCGATTCGCGGTCAGCGCGACATGGCGGTCGGCAACGTCGTCGGCAGCAACATCTTCAACTTGCTGGGTTGCGTTGGGGCTGCGGGCATCGTCAGCGACCACGGTCTACTGGTCGGCCCTGCCCTGCTTCGTGTGGACGTGTGGCTGATGGTCGGAGTTGCGCTGGCTTGCGTGCCGATCTTCGTTAGCGATCGATTGGTTTCCCGGCGCGAAGGCGTGCTGCTGCTTGTTGGCTACGTCTGCTACACGGTCTGGCTGATTCTGACCAAGGACGCGGCAAAGCAACAGGCGTTCGGATCCGCAATGCAGTCCTACGCGATCCCCACCGCAGTCATTCTGCTGACCTTCGTATGGGTCCGGGCGAGTAGTCGCGCTCCTCGCTGAGTTGCCCCATCACTGAGTTTTAGAGGGTTAGCCGATTGCCTTGCAGCGCCTTGGGATCGGAGCCAGCCAGAGCATCTATTCTCAATCGCCGGAGTTTCTGGATTGCGCGTGACGCCGGGATCAGCCAGATCGCTCAGTTCCGCATGAGCTTCCTCCGCAATCTGCCAGTGGTTCTGGTTCTGGCATCTGCTGCTCCAGCGCAAAGCCTCGTCGCGAACCTGGCCACCGTCGCCGGCAGCCAGACTTCGAGTGGCACAACCCCCTACTTCGTGATTGGCAATCGCGCGGTGTTCGTCGCCAACGGGGCGTTCGGCCTCGAACCCTACGTCACCGATGGCACGGTTGCCGGCACGCGGTTGCTGCTCGATCTCGCTCCGGCCGGCAATAGCTCGCCAATCGATCTCGTCGTGCTCGGCAACCAAGTGCTGTTCTCGGCAGATGTGCCGGGGCTTGGCCGCGAACTGTGGAAGACGGACGGAACCACTGCTGGAACCGTTCTGGTCAAGGACATCCGCGCGGGCAGTAGCAGTTCGACTCCCGCCGGGCTGGTTGCCTACGGCGGTCACGTGTGGTTCTCCGCCAACGACGGCAGCACCGGGCTCGAACTGTGGCGAACCGACGGCACAACGGCAGGCACGGTGCAAGTCGTCGACCTGCGGCCCGGCGCCGGTAGCTCGGCGCCGAGAGACCTGACGGTCGTCGGTAGCGAATTGTACTTTGTAGCATCGTCACCTCTGGCAGGAACCGAGTTGCACCGACTCACCTCGCCCGCGTCGATGGTGAGCCTGGTCGCCGACCTCGCTGCTGGAATCGGCAACAGCGGCCTCAAGGATCTTGCCGCGTTCGGCAACAAGCTGTTGTTCAGTGCCAACGTCGGCAGTGGCTTCGAACCATTCATCAGCGACGGAACGGTTGCGGGAACCTTTCAGCTGGCCGAGCTCGAGCCCGGCCCTGGCTCGTCGACGCCACAAAACTTCACGGTGCTCGGCAACACCGCAGTGTTCACTGCCACCGTGATTGGCAGCGGACGGGAGCTCTACGTCACCGATGGCACGCCTGGCGGCACGACCCTACTGGGCGACCTCCGCGCCGGCAGTGCCTCCAGCAACCCGGACGAGTTCCAAGCATTCAACGGTGCGATCTTCTTCGCGGCGACCTCGACCGCTGGCGAGCGCGAACCTTGGCGCACCGACGGCACCGCTGCCGGCACGTTCCAGCTCTTGGATCTGTACGCCGGCAGCGCGTCCTCGAACCCCGCTGAGTTCACCATCGTCGGCAACGAGCTTTGGTTCTCGGCTTCGTCGAACGGAGTTGGCAACGAACTGTTCACCACCGACGGCACCGCAGCAAACACCAGTCTGGTTGCGAACCTGGCGCCCGGTAGTTCATCGCTGAGAGCGGTTGCGCTGCAAGTCTTCGGCAGCCAACTACTATTCCGTGGTTCGGTCGGCAACGCAGGACTGTCCGAACCGTGCATCACCGACGGCACGATTGCGAACACCTTGCTGCTCAACGATATCGCGTCGCCGGTAGGTGATTCGTCGCCCGGCTTGTTTGCCAATCTTGGCAACGACGTGTTCTTCCGAGCGAGGACCAACAGTGCCGGGCGCGAACCCTACGTGACCGGCGGGACTCCCGGCACGACGATGATGATTGCCGACGTGGTCCCCGGCGCGACGGGCAGCAACTCTGACTGGAGCACAAGCCGCGGCGCAGACGTATTCTTCGATGGCGCGGCGCCGGTAGTGGGCAAACAACTGTTCGTTACCGACGGCACCGCGGCCGGCACCCAGCAGTTGACGGCGGTTTCGCAATTGACGCCGCGCGAGTTGACGACCTACGGCAACTTGGTCGTGTTTTCGGGAGACACCAATGCTACTGGTCGCGAACCTTGGCGAAGCGACGGCACTCCCGCTGGCACCTTCGAGCTGTTGGACATCCGTTCCGGCGGAGCCAACTCGATCGCGAACGGACAGTTCACAGTCGCCGGCGGACTCTGCTACTTCACCGCCGACGACGGCGCGCACGGCCTTGAGTTGTGGGTAACCGATGGCACCGCCGCCGGCACGCAGATGATCGTAGACCTGCGGCCAGGCGCCTCGGGCTCCTCGCCCGCACAACTGACCGCGATCGGCAACGTGCTCTACTTCACCGCGTCCGAACCGAACAGTGGAGTCGAACTGTGGCGAACGGACGGCACTGCTGTTGGCACGACTCTGGTCGTGGACCTTCGTCCAGGCACAGTCAGCAGCAGCCCGCAGCAAGTGACCGCGGCAGGCAACAATCTGTATTTCACCGCCTCGACGGGCCCGAGCAGGCAAGTGTTCGTCTGCGATGGAACGGCACTTGGGACGGCCGCGGTGACCAATACCGGTTCGCTGGCTGCTTCGGACTTCAGCGACCTGATCTACACGCAGGCGGGCTTGTTCTTCTTGCACGATGACGGCACGGGCAGCGGACGTGAGCTGTGGCGCACCAGCGGTTCGCTGGCAACCACACAACTCGTTCTCGACATCGCAGCGGGCCAGGCGAGCGGCCCCATCGAAGGCACGCTGGTCGCGGCGCTTGGTGGCACACAGCTGCAGTTTGCGGCGAGCGATCTGCAAAACGGTCTGCAGTTGTGGTTATCGAACGGCACCGCGGCGACGACGCAACAAGTGACCTCGTTTGGCGCGCCTGGCTATGGCGCCGTGCACCTCGGCGAGTTCTTCGCCGGCGGCGCGCGCACGTTCTTCGCATGCGATGACGGCATCAACGGCGTCGAGCCATGGGTCTACGATCCGAACAACTCGAGCGTCGCCTTCGTCTTGCCCTACGGCTCCGCATGCGCGGGCACCCCGGGAGAACCAGTGATCGCAGCGTCGGGTTTGCCAACCATCGGCAACCAATCGTTTGCGGTGACCGTTGCGCAAGCGCTACCGCAGAGTCTCGCGATTCCCGTTGGGGCCAACGCACCAAACAGCATCGCTCTCGGTAGCGGTTGCTGGCTGCTGCTCGACATCCCGCTGGTGTTCTTGCCGTCCCAGACCACCGACGCTGCCGGCAACGCATCCGTTGGCTTTGCCGTCCCCAACAACCCCGCCTTGGTCGGCTCGAGCTTGTTCTTCCAGTGGGCCGTGCTCGACCCATTGGGGCCATTGTTTGGCGACTTCGCCGTCTCCGGCGGTTTGCAGGTTCAGGTCGGCGTATAGAGATCTGCCAGCAAAGTGCACGAAGCCTGCGTACGCTACCCGGTTCAGATTTCGCACTTCACTCGCACTTCACTGGCAGACCACTAGCAGGCCGTTGAAGAACGGTTCTACATGTACGCATACGTCGTTGTGGCCACGCACCCGCCCGGAGTGATCACCACTACCGCCGCAATCCCAGGGGTTCCCGGTGGCGTCACCCCCACCAAGACGCTTTCCGTTGCCGCGGTCAAACTCATCAGCGCACCGCCAACAAAAACCGTCGTGCCCGGAGCGAAGCCAGCGCCGACCAGCGTGTAGGTCGCCCCACCACTCGCAGGCCCGCTGGCACTCGGTGTATTGGTGATCACCGGTGTGGGGTTCAGCACGCTCGACGCATTCTGGCCGTTGACATTGACGACCTGCAGCACGGAATCGCACGGCACACTCGGCGGATAGGCGAACGTGATTTGCTCCGCGGCGATGCTGAGCGGAGTCACCGCAGCACCGTTGAGCAACAGGCTTGCGCCGTTGTTGAAGTTCGTTCCGCCAACGGTGATGGCCTGCCCGGCAACCGCGGACGACGGTGACACAGAGTGGATCGCGGGCGCCACGGGTGGCACGAACTCGAGGATGATCGCATTGCTCGTGCCGACCGTCGGTGCCGGCAAATCGACGAGCATCATGCCCTGCAAGGTGATCGGCCAAGTGTAGGCAAGGCCGACCGGGACCTGCAGGTTCCACGGCGCATGCATGATGCCGCCGATAAGGACTGGACCGACGAAGCAAAACTCGCCGTATGGCGTCGGCAGCGTAGCGGAGCCATTGGCTGCCCCGAGAGCGCCGAACAACGCGAACCAGGCACTGCTCGCACCCGGCGGAAGCGCCATCGAAAGGGTGAGAGAATCGCCAACGGTGTTTTCCACGTGCCGCGTGCCACTGCCATACGACCCGTTGATCGCGAACACATCGACCGGCCCGCCGACCGACGCACCGACCGTGCCCATGAAACAGTCATGCACTTCGTATTCGACGACGTAGGCGATTGGCAGGTTGCAGCTTCCCAGAGAAAGGTCGTTCCACTGCGCGCCACGCAACGCGGTCGAGTTGGTGAAGAAGTGCATGTGATCCTCGCTCGGCCCGCACGAGTTGTTCGGCTGGCCCGGCACCCAATTGCTATAGACCAACGGTTCCCCCGTAACCCAGCCCCAGCCGGCTGACGGCTCGAGGGCCCCATTCGCCTGGATGCCACCGATCCACGGCCCCAGGTTGTAGAGCCCGAAGCTTGGCACCCAGACCGCAGGATCGTCGACCAACGAAAACACGAACGCGTTCTCGGCTGCGCTCGTGACCGTGCACAAGTATCCGCCCGAAGCGATAGCAGCGGCATTGGCGGCATTCCAGTCGAGCACGCCTCCCGACCGGAACACGGCATACGTGTGACCGTTGCCACCTTGCGCGACCGGCCAGACTGCGACGGTCTGCTGGGCGAGGGGCGAAGAAGCGAGCGCGAGCAGCACGAAAAACGAATGACGCATGATGTGACCTGTGAAGTGAATCCGCCTGTCTAGTCTGATGACGCCTCCAGCGCTTCGCGCACCTGACCCAACGCGAGAACTTCCACGAAGCGATTGAGTCGCCCGCAGTTCGCGCGCCGCTCAAGGCACGACGGGTTCACCAGGAATCCGCAAGCGTCGCGTCCCAGCAGTCTCTGGGTCCCAATTCGCCGACCCAGTAACAGAGAATCCTTGTTTTTCGCTGTCCGCGTCAATGCCTACGCCGACACCGATCAGCGCACGACGAAACACGTCGGTGACGACACAGCGATCCATCCGCCAGGCCCAAACGAAACGGTTTGCGAGTAAGCCGCAATGCCAACCAGGGCCGGGTTGGCCGGCAGCGGCACGGAGAAGGCCGCCGCTCCGGCGGCATCCAACGTCACGACTGGTAGCGGCACAACCGCCGGAAACGGCAACGTGAACATGCCGAGGATTCCCTGAAAGGCAAACGCGTTAGCCTGATGCGTTGCCAACAACGACAGGCAGACGGCACTTGGTTCGCCAGACACTTCGAACAGCGCGGCACTACCAGGAGCCACTAGCTTGTCGGTCGTCGCGAGGATCGGCAATGGGAACGGTAGTGCGGCGTGCAGCCCAGGCCCATTCACCGTCGACGTCGTCACTTGGTTGTCGCCATCAGGACCAGCCATCATCACGACATCGGGTGTGGTCGAGGCCAGACTCCCTGCACGCAAGTGAATAGCCGGACCACCGGCGCCGAAGAGTATCGGAACGGTGTCGGTCAGCCCGCCTTGGCCACCAGTGAGCATATTGCCGCTACCACCACGAATAAGAATCTGGCTGGCCGTGGCATCGATTGCGGCACCACCGCTGGTCACGACATTCACAGGCCTCAATGGCGCCGGAACCGCACCTGCGCCACCCGTCACGACCGAACGAGCCAGGCGTACGATCGCACCATCTGCAGCGATGCCCGCAGCGCCGTCGTTCGCAATGTAGGAAAGTATCGGACCGTAGCTCGACCCGCCCCGAACGACGCAGTCGGTAACGTGCACCAGTGAGTTCGTCACCAAGATGCCGGGCGTCGGCACGACCCCGGTCCCGAAGCCGGTTCCACCAGTCCCGAACTCATTCACAAACGAACAACCGTCCATGGTGACCAGCGCCGAGTTGCGAACCACGGCAACCCCCCAAGTCGTATTCGCGGCTGCAGTGCTGCCGATCACATCGGTGATCGCAACGGCACCGGCGCAGTCCGCAATGGTGACCGCGGTTGCAAAGGGACCCTCGAAGGTTGTTTCGCCGAACAGCTGAAAACCCGCGATCACGACTTCCTCACCCGCCGCCAGGTTCTTGACCTTGATCGGCACCGGTATCTGAGCGAGGAAGACGGGGACGGGGCTCGTGACCCGAAAGATCGTCTGACTGCTACCGACGCCGAGCAGCGTCATTGGCTTGTCAATCGTCAAGCCGAACTGCGCGGTGTAGACACCAGAAGCGACCAAGACGACGCCGCCTGGTGGCACCGCGGCAACGCCATCTTCGATGTTCTCATACTGCGACCCGCTACCAGGAGGGCCGACAGTGACGACTTGCGCGGACGCGGAAACTACGCAGAACATCGCGGCGGCAGCGATGCCGAGGCATCGGGAAGATCTTGGGTATGTCATGTGAGGATTGGAAACGGCGTTGGCGACCGCGTGACCAGCGCGACACACGCAAATGCTAGACCATTCTGGCGGTCCCAAGGGTCACGACCGCCAACGATGGTCATCTGCCCATATCCGGACGGCGATATGGCGGATTGCCGCCGATCAAGCGCGACCGCTGAGCCTCAATTCGCGAACAGGCGCGCAATCAGAACATCCATGCCAATCGAGGCCACCTAGTTGTTTCTAGCCGTTTCTATTCAGCTCGGATCGTTGCCGCGCCGAAGTCAGAGTTGCACCCGGACCACTGAGAACAGGGAGAACATGATGAACGACGACCCGCAATCTGAACGAGCCGCTGACCCGATTACCGCGCCGCGCGCCTCCACCACCGACATGCTCGCACGCTTGAAGCGGGCATCCCTTCACAGTCAGGTTCGTCGCTCGGTGTGGCAGTTGGGAGCCCTCGTGCGCCGTGTCGAGCGCGAGGCACCTGAGGTCCACAGCCGGCTGCGCTCCGTTGTCGAGGCGCTGCAGCTACTCAACGCTCGCCTCGCGATGGAAGCTGCTAATGAGCTCCCTTCGGGGGCAGAGTCAGATTCGACGGCCGTGGCCGGGCACCACGACGGCTCGCTTGCGACCCCGGAGACAGTCCGGTCTGACCGGAGCAAAGATAGGGTCGGCGAGTTTTTCTAGCTTCCCACCTCATGTTTCTAGGCTGACCTGCCGATCACAGTTGTAGCCATGACCAGCGAGATCGAGATCCGGATCGGAACCGTGGAGCTGACCTGCCGAGGCGAGGTGGACCAGGACCAACTCGACGGCGTTCTACGAGCGCTGCGCCGGCAACTGCCCGAACTGATGGCGCAGGACGTCAAGCCACAGGTGCCAACGCCGCGCGAATGGCTCGCCCGGTCGTCGGCCAAGACCCACGGTGACAAGGCTGGCGTCGTCGCCTATTGGCTCGAAACCCAATGTGGGCGAACGGAGTGGCGCAGCAGTGACATCGTCGACGCCCTGGGCGAAGCGGGCGAAGAGATGCCAAAGAACATCACCGATACGCTCAACCAGAAGCGCGACAAGAACCTATTCGACGTGCACGACCGCCGCTGGAAGCTGACCGACGAAGGCCGCGGCTGGGTCAAATACGCGCTGCTCGACAAAGTCGACATCGAGTAGCGCAGACGACGGCAACACCCCTGGCATCCGCCGGCGGCCAGCTTCCGCAACTCCGCAGAGAATTTCGTTCCCCCGTACCTAAGTGCCGGATGTGGAGAAGTTTGCACCTACTCACTTCTGGGTGGCTTGCCGCATCGTCAGGGTGGGAGTATTGTTCTGTGCCTGCTCCCACTTTTTTTCTTTCCCCAACTCGAGTCGCTCATTCCATGCGTATTCCTTCTCTCTTGTTCGCGTTGACCCTGTCGGCGACCGCGTTCGCCCAATCGCCGCTGACCACCACGTTCGCTAGCAACAACGGTCAAGCCGGCAACATGTTTGATATCGTCGCCCTCAATGCGAGTGGCATCACGATCGATAGCTTCGACGTCAACGTCGACTCCGGCACCTGGGACCTAGAGGTCTACAAGCTGACCATCCCCGGTCCTTACTTGCCGTCGGTCAACACCGCCGGTGACTGGACGCTGGTCGGCTCTGCCACCGGCGTTGTTAGCAACGGCCTCAACAATCCGACGCAACTTCCGATCTGCGTCAGCGAATTCATCCCGAGTGGTGCCACGCAGTCGTTCTACGTGACCGTGACCAACGGCACGTCGATCAACTACACCAACGGTTCGGCTACCGGCAGCGTGTTTGCGTCCAACGCCGATTTGGAGTTCCTTGAGGGTGCAGGTCTTGCCTACCCCTTCACCGCGAACTTCAACCCGCGCGTCTTCAACGGCAACATCTACTACACCGTGGGCAACGTGCCGACGGTCTGCGCCTTCGCCTCAAAGGAATCGTTCGGCTCAGGTTGCTACAACAGCTTCGCGTCGTTCTACGAGATCGTTGACTCGGCGGGCATGGACCTCTCCGGTATGACCGTAACTGGCGTCACCAACGGCACTGGCGGCTTCGACGTCACGACCGCGGCCGGTACGGTCGCACCGATCGGCGGCAGCGCCGTTCAGCTCACGCTCGGCGACGACGACCAGATCGACACCGCGGACCCCGCCGTCGGCGGCACGCTCGGCCTGTTCGTCGGCTCAAACGGCTGGGTCGCGCAGGGTGATGGCAACAGCACCACCTTCGCGCCTACCGCCGCCCTGATGCTGAACAACCCGTCGGCCGCCGTCTACGCATGGACCGACCTGCAGCCCAACGCCGCAGGCAGCGGCCAAACGTTCTACGAAGAAAGCGGCACGGTCGCGACCGTGACCTACGATGGTGTCTTCGGCTGGGGCACCACGGATCCGAACACGATCCAGATCGTGCTCGATACCGCCACCGGCGACTTCTCGATCACGTTTGGCGCGCTCGGCGTCGCCAACCCCGAGGACTGGCTCATTGGCCAATCCCCGGCCGGCCCGAACGCCGATCCGGGTTCGAGTGACCTGACCGCTGGTCCGATCTCGACGGCTAGCGTCGACGTGATCGGCTTGTCCTTCGATTGCACGGTGCCATTCGCCGGCTCGATCTGGGACCTGACGATCGAGAACATCGACTCGGGTTCGCCGTTCGCAGTGTTCGCCTTCGGCAACGCGGCAGTCAACCCAGGCTTCGACCTGGGCGGAATCGGCGCCCCTGGCTGCAGCCTCTACACCAACGGCAACCTCGGCTTCTTCACGGCGCCGCTGAGCGCCAACTCGAGCCGCTTGAGCGTGCTGATCCCGAACCTGGCAGTACTGCTCGGCTCGACGGCCACGGCGCAAGGCGCAGCCTTCACGCCGCTGAACGCCCTCAACATCGCGACGTCGAACGGCATCTCGGTCACCGTCGGCAAGTAGTCGCTGAGACAACGACGCATCCGGGCTTGCCCCGGATGCAGCACGCGGTCGTTCTGCGGTTGAGAGATCGACGAGATCGCGTGCCCCCTGCCACTGGATAGTGGCACGCAGGAACGCAGGCTCATGCTGCGTTTCGCGGCTGCAGCGGACGCCGCTGCACATCGCCGGCAACAATGCCGAGATCACGAACCGCAACGCCACTGATCTCTTGGTTGTTGGCGGCCAAAATCGATGACACCGCTGGCGATTCCGGAGCCCTTACATACTGCCGGGATGGTCCGGCAGGAGGTCTTCGATGTCGTTCCGTCCGCCGCGCTGTCCGAGTACTGATTGCTTAGCTCACGTCGATCCCCAGGCCGACCGCATCATTCGATGGGGCTACTTCAAGGCGCGATGCCGTGACCAGCGCGAGCCCCGGTTCCGTTGCCTAGCGTGTCGCAAAACGTTCTCCCGGCAAACGTTCCGCCACGACTATCGCGACCGGCGACCGGACTGCAACGAACGGTTGTTCGAGATGTTGACCAGCGGCATCGGGCTACGACAGTCCGCTCGCGTGCTGAAGATCGCTGCAAGCACCGCGCAGAAGAAGATGCGCAAGCTGTCGCGGACGTGCGAGTTGCTGCACGAGAACCTCAGTGGATCGCTGCCGCCGGATCGCACCTACGTGATGGACGAGGAAGAGACGTTTGAGAGCTCGTCGATCCGGCCGTTAACGGTGCCGATTCTCATGGAGAACCAGACCTGGTTCATCGTCGCAACTGGCGTCGGCTCGATTCGACGTCTCGCCCCACCAGGCACAGCCCGCCGCGCCCGCCAGGATCGTGAAGAGAAGCAGTTCGGCAAGCGAAAGGACCAAAGTCGCGCGTGTGTTGGCGAGGTCCTCGAAGCCCTGCGGCGACGCACTCCGGGTCGGATCCAGTTGCTGACCGACCAGAAGTCGAGCTACGCCACGTTGGCGCGGGAAGTGTTTGGCGCAGAAGTGATGCACGCGACGACTGCAGGTTCCGCCCCGCGAACCCCCTACAATCCACTGTTCCCGGTCAATCACATGATCACGATGAGTCGTGATGGCTGTGGCAGACTGCGCCGCGATCCCTGGCTCGTGTCGAAACTTGCGAAGTGGCTTCGCGGGCAACTCGCGATCTTCACCGTCTTCCGGAACTATGTGCGACGACGGTTCAACCGAGACGAAGCGCACGAAACTCCGGCACATTTTCTCGGTCTCCTACCACGCCAACTGCAGCCGGATGAGGTGGTCCGCTGGCGGCAGGACTGGGGCGAGAGGAGCGTGCACCCGACATGTTTGGCGTAAGAACTGTCTCTGGAGCGTTTCTGCGGGAGGCACGATGATGTAGCGGCCCAAGAGCCATTCTCGAACGATGCCATTCTCGAATCGGCCCGAACTCCTGCAGGTATGAGTTCGCCACCAACAATCAGGGCATCAGCTAGGACATGGGGATCGCGAGGCTGCTGCGAACCAGGTTGGCGAGCGTGCGAGCGTTCTCGCGCAAGTCGAAATCACGCATCACTCTGAGCCGCCCCGCGGCACCCAGCCGACTGCGCAGCGCGGCATCGGAGCCGAGTCGCTGCAGAGCATCAGCCAAGTCGACCGGGGCCCCTGGCGGGACCAGTAGTCCGTGTTGCTCGTGCGCAATCAACTCAGGAATCCCGGACAGATCACTCGCCACTACGGGCAAGCCGGTCGCCATCGCCTCCATCAGACTCACCGGGATACCTTCGCGACGGCCAGCCTCGTCGATGACGCTGGCAAGTACCGCGACGTGAGAACTTCGCAGCAGTTCACGCACGGCTGGCCGCGCCAACGACCCATGCATGGCGAACGAATCCGTCAGGTCGGCGTCGGCTAGCAAGCGCTCGACTTCCGGCCGCGTCGGACCATCCCCGACGAGGTCACAGCGAAACTCGACGCCTCGTTGTCGCAGCAGTTCACATGCGGCAATCAAGAACCGGTGCCCCTTCACCTTGCGCAAGCTAGCGACACAGAGGATGCGCAGCGGCCCGGTCACCGGAGGTGTTGCGGGAGTAAACTCGTCGACGTCGACACCGCAATGCACGATGTGCATGCGCTCGGTGGCAGCGACGCCACAACGCTCCGACAAAAACTGGCGATTGTATTGCGACACAGTGACCACGAACGCAGCCCGGGCGGCTTTCGCGGCAAAGCCCGTTTGGTCAACATGGATGTCCGAACCGTGCGCGGTGAAGCTGTAAGGGATACCCGTAAGACGATTCCCAACCATCGCCGCCCACGCGGCATGACTCGCGAAGTGGGCATGCACGTGATCGACACCAGCACGCTGCATCGAACGAGCGATCCAAACGGCTTTCGGAAAGAACGCGATCGCCCCCAGCAAGAAGCGGCGACTTCGCCAGACGGATGAGATTCCGAGGGCTAGAGCCTGCACGTATCGGATCGGATGACGAACCGCAGTTGCGAGGTTGGCCCAAAGCACCGTCGGAGCCACGAGGCCACGGTGATGCACACGATCGGCGATGCGATCGACCTCGGGATGGCGCACACCACCTCGCTGCCGGAGCAATGGAAAGACACTGATCTCCAGGCCGGCGCGCTCCATCTCCAGCAACTCGTAGAGCACGAACGTCTCCGTCACCTTTGGGAAACGGGACATGGTATAGGCGACGTGATGACGCGGCGCGTTGGCGTTCAGTCCTGCTTCTTCGGATCCCATCGCGCTACCTTGCTCCCCTTCAAGAAATCCAACACGCCGAACATGGTGCCAAGCATGCCAATGCAGAAGAACGACGCCAGGGAACTCAGTTTTACCAGGCGACGAGGCAGGCGCTTGCCAACGTATGGATGAAGCGCAGCCGTGACGTAGAATGCGACCTGCGCCAACAACATTGCGCCAGCCCACCAGTAGTCGAAAGCCAACAGGGCGCTAGTAACCAGCAGCACCAACAACCAGAACGGCAACAAGCGCCGCCCCACCTTGTTGATCCACAACCCGAGTGCGAAGCGCCCGAAGCGTGGACCAAGCACGGTTCGCACGAACCACATTCCTTGCAGACTGCGCGACACGATGCGGCGCCGACGCGCAAGTTCGTGGCGCGCGTTTCGTGATGGGGTTCGAACGAAGGCACGCGCGGCAGGTTCGAAAACGAATCGCTTGCCTTGCCTGACCACGGTCAAGCATTGGAACAAGTCGTCGGTAACGGCTGGTGGTACTGGTGTGAACAAGCTGCGTCGAATGCAATACAACTTGCCATCGTTGGACGTGATGCTGCCCGAGCGGCTCTCCCACGACTTGATGCGACTGTCCGCCGATACATAACCGGACTGGGCTTCGCCGTGATAGGCACCCAACTCGCCCAGAACACGAAGGCCGCAGACACCACCGATCTCGGGGGCAGCGAAGTGGCCGACCAATCGCTGCACTGCGTCTGGCTCGAGCATGGCGTCGGCGTCCGTAAACAGAAGTAGGTCGCCGGTCGCCTGCGCCACCGCATCAACCAACGCCAGGTGCTTGCCCCGATGCTCGCTAGCATGGCCGACATGCACCTGCGGATGTTGGGCTGCGACCGCTTGCGCGATTGCCACGGTGTCGTCTGTTGAGCCATCAGAGAACAGCACGATCTGCAACCGGTGGCGCGGGTAGTCGACGGCCAATGCGTTTTCGAGCTTCGCGGCGATGAGCTCCCCGCCGTTGCGGACTGCGATGATCATCGACACGGTTGGCAGCACGGCCGGCTGATCCGTCGTCGATCTCGGGCGCGTTGGCCAAATCGCCAAGAGGCTCGGGTAGAGAACGAAGTTCGCAGCAATCGCCAGCAAGGCCAAGACGAACACAGTCACTGCGAGCACGGTCAGCGTCGTCACGTTGCTCGGCTACGGCGAGACCCGCGGCGTCGAATCATGCTTTCGTGCAGCAAGTACTGAGAGATGACGTACTCGGCCATCGGCGTTGCCGGCTCGAAGTCCACGAGCATCTCATCGTCGGCAAGACCGGGGCGCCGATAGACCTCCAACACATGGCACTTGGCGCGTCGAAACCTCGTGACGTGGGCACCGCGTCCGTAGGCGACCAAGACCAGCAGCGGCTCCGTTCGGATCGGACCGGTTACCCGCACGAGCGCTGTTTCGCTATTGGCATCAACGAGTTGTGCGAGTTGCGTGTGTTCGGCGGACATCAGCACGCTACCGGCTGGACCGGGATGTCGCAGGAAGGCGCGGCGATCGCTGCGGCGCAGCCCCGCCCGGAGCGCGCGCCGCCAGATCTTGGCGGCCGCGCTGCCTACCACCGCCCGTCCCGTGAGCACAATCAGCCAGACACTGCGCAACAGCCCCGGCGGCGCCAGCACGAATCGGTTGTCGAGGCGCGCTCGAAAGCGCTTCGGCGCACCGTGAGGAGTCAACAATTGCGAGTAGCCGACGAGACCCGGCGGCACTTGGAACCGCAACTCATAGTTGGCTACTTGGCCGCGGTGCTTGTCGTAGACAACTGCGCGTTCTGGACGAGGCCCGAGGAACGTCATGTCGCCGCGGATGACGTTCCACAGCTGCGGCAACTCGTCGAATCGTGTATCGCGCAAGAAGCCACCAAGGCGAGTGCGAAGATGCGCGCCGCGAGTCTCGAGTTCCGCGCCGAGCTTGCTCTCGGCGTCGTTGACGAGTGTGCGGAACTTATAGATCCGGAACGCACGCATGCCAATTCCAAGACGGTGTCCACGATAAAAGATCGGACGCCCATCCACGATCAGTACGGCGACCGCAGTCGCGATCACAACCGGTAGCACTGCCAGCGCCAAGACCGTCGCCACCACAATGTCTGCCAGCCGGCGTGCCCGGGCAATGGGACGCGTAGGCGCCGAAGGCGACGGCACCGGTTGGGATGGAGAAGGCGCTGCAAGCATCGGGGGCACTTGAGCGTAGCACACTGCATGACAACCAATGGTGGTCGACGTACGCGCAGTTGCTACCAATCTCTGTGTGAGACAGCACTGTGCCAAATCACGCATGGTCGCGGCCGCTTACTTTCGGGAGGTATACTGAAGAGTTGGCTGTAGCCGGCCTACGTACTTCCATGTATCGATCAACCCTCCTTGCCGTCGGCCTGTTGGCTCTGGCCAGCTGTACCACACCGAACCCGACAGAGAAGGCTACTGTTGCCTTCGAACTGTCGACTCCGCGTGCGCATCAGCCATACCTGATCTCGCCGGGCGATGAGCTCGAGGTCCTACATTTCGACACTCCGAAGTTGAACATGACTGTGCCCGTGCGGCCCGATGGCAATATCGCGCTGCCACTGGTCGGTCGCGTGGTTGCCGAGGGTCGCACGCCAGAAGCATTGAGTTTGGAAATCGAGCAACGTCTCGGCACTGAGTTGCGAAATCCGCGCGTGACCATCGTCGTGCGCGGCTTCGTCGGCAGGCGCGTCCACATCGGCGGGGAAGTCGGTAGGCCAGGCCCCCTGGTGCTCGTCAACCGAACAACGGTGCTCGAAGCGCTACTGACAGCTGGAGGGCCGCTGGACACGGCGCATCTCGAGCAGGTATTGGTCATGAGGCGCAATGCCAAGCCTTCCAGGCGCGACTCGATGTCAGCACAACCATCGGCGCGACCACCAGCGCAGCCATCGGTCCGCCGTCAGCCGATGCAGACCCGTTTAGCTTCCTACAACCCGACCGAACGCCCGGAATCCCCGCACCCGGAATCCTCGCACGAATCACCGCACGAATCACCGCGCGAATCCGCGCACGAATCACCGCACCAGTCAGAATCGACGCAGAAGCCATGGGTTCCCTACCGGATCGTCGTCTGCGATCTGACCAAGGCCCTTGATGGCACGGATACGACGCAGAATCTCGAACTCCGCCCCGACGACTTGATCATCGTGCCGAAGTCAGCGATCGCCAACGTCAACGTCTGGATCGATCAGTACGTGCGACGGAATCTGCCCTTCAACGTTACGATCCGACCCGACGTCAACTTGTAAGGCGGCCGAACTCCACACCATGCAGACGTCGAACGCCGATCTTTCCTCGCTATTGCGAGCGCTGTGGCGCCGCAAGTGGATGATCGCGTCGCTAACGCTACTCGTCGCCGGGGGCGTCGCGGTGCTCAGCCACTTCACGCCTCAGCAATACCGCGCCAAGGCGACGGTGCTCGTCAAGCTCGGCCGAGAGTTCATCAACCGCCCTCAGTTCGACGGCGAGCGAGCGACCAGCATGTTCCGGCTCAACGAGATGATCAATACCGAGATCACGTTGCTTGAGAGTCAGGACTTGGCTGGCAACGTCGTGGCACGGTTCGGTGCCACGGAGCTGTACCCCGAGCTTCTCGAGCGCGCCGAAGAAGAAACCCTCAAGCCCGAACGCATGGAGGCGCTCGCAATCGGCATGCTGCGCGACGCGCTCAGCATTACTGCCGTAACCGATTCGAGCGTCATCGAGATCGCGTTCACGCATGCAAACGCTGAGCTGTCAGCCGCAGTCGTCAACGGCTTGGTCGAGGAGTTCGAACGCAAGCACCTGCAGATCTTCGGCACCACCGAGGTGCGCTTCCTCAAACAAGACGCCGAGCAACTGGGCAGCCAACTAAAGGCCGCCGAAGGTTCGCTACTCAGCTATCGAACCGAGCACGGACTCTGGAACCCGAGCGAACAAGAAGTGCAGTTGATTCGCCGAAGCAGCGCACTGAGCGGCCGCAGAAGTGAACTGCAAGCAGGCTTGCAAGGCACTGAGCGAGCTCGCCTGATCGAAACGGCCCGGAGCCAGCTGCTTCGCGCACAGTTCGCAGAGCAAGAGCTGCTGGCTAGCTGGCGACCCGAGAGCCGAGCCGTCACAGCCGCCACTGCCGCGGTGAAAGTTGCCGCCAAACTGCTGGCGGACCTACAGCAACAGACGTCCACCCAAGTCGCGGATCAGGTCGCCGCACTCGATGTCGAGATTGGCAAGGCCGAGGACGAAATGATCAAGCTTGCCTCGGGCCGTCGCAAGCTGCGCGAACTCGAACGCATCGAGCAACGACTCACCGAGCAGTTCGAAGCAGCCAGCAGGCGATTGGCCAGCGCCAAAGATGCCGAGCGTCTCGATAAGGAAGGCGCGATCAGCGTCAGCGTTGTCGATGGCGCCCGCCCACCGCTGAAGCCGATGGGCTTGTCCGCGCCAAAACGCGTGGTCGTCGGTGCGATCGCGGGGTTCTTGTTCGCGATCGCCACGGCTTTGGCACTGTATCGATTGTCGCTTGTACCACGTGCTCCCACGGCAGCCACAACAGGGCGCCGCCGGACCAGACAGCCACGAAGGCGGCCCGCGCCTGCTAGCAGTTCGAGCACTGACTCCCAGCGAACGCAGGCATAGGCCCGGGCATGCTGCCAACGCTGTCGGAGCCCCAACGCAACGAAGGCAAGCTGACGCGATGGCCAGTGATGCTATCGATCTGCGTTCTGCTGCTTGTCGTGGCCGCGGCAACAGCCGTGCAACCGATCGTCGGGCTCGGACTCTCCGCCGCGTTGCTGGTCGGCAGTGTGCTAGTGCTACAGCCGCAAGTCGGGACCACGGTGTTCACCGGCTTGCTGTATGCCAACCTGATCGCGGTTGCGATCAAGTTTCACGGTGCACCCGCCCTCGTCGGCTTGGCATTGCCGGTGTTGCTGCTCGCCCCGATTATCCACCACTTGTGGCGCGGTCGCGGCATCGTGGTCCCGAAAGAACTGCCGTTCGTACTGCTGTTCGTATTGGCACAGTTTCTCGGGGTCCTGTTCTCGCGTGATGTCCCAACGGCAGCCAATCAACTCCGCGAATCCATACTGGAAGGAGTTCTGATCTACCTGCTCGTGGTCAATGCGGCCCGGACTCCGCAGGCGCTCTGGCACATCTTGTGGGCGCTACTGGCGGCCGCCGTGGTGATGGGAATCGCACCGATCCTTCAGCAACTGACCGGCAACTTCGGCACCACCTTTGGCGGCCTTGGCCAGGTGCTGGACACACCGATCAGCACCGCGAGCGGCAGTGGCAAGCAGCTGCGCTTGTCGGGCACCATCGGCGAGACCAATCGCTATGCGCAAGTGATGTTGATGCTGGTCCCAGTCGGGCTCGTTGTCGCTTGGCAGGCACGAGGTGCACTGAGTCGGGCGTTTGCGGTCTTCGCAACGGCAGTCGCGCTCGGAGGCTTTGTACTGGCGTTTTCGCGCGGCGGAGCCGTCGCTGCCGTTGGCGTGTTTGCTGCCGCAATGATGATCCGCGTGATCTCATTCCGACAAGGCGTGACCATTGCCGGCGCAGGCTTCTTGCTGCTGCTCGCGGTCCCGCAGTTTCGCGACCGCATGATGACGCTGCCCGGCGTTGGCACCTTGATCCACGGCCGAGAACCGGAGTCGGACGGCGCAGTCAAAGGCCGGCTCACCGAGATGATCGCCGCCGCCCAAGTATTCGCCGACCACCCGATCATCGGTGTCGGCCCAGGGGTGTTCCCCTCGTATTGCCGCGACTACGGCAACCGGCTCAACATCCGACGCCTCGACACCGAGCGCGAAGCACATTGCCTGTACCTCGAACTCGGCGCCGAGAACGGCATCGTCGGCATCGTCGGCTTCGGTGGCATGGTCGGCTTGGTTGTCTTGCGATTGATACGCCAACGACGTCGCTGGTTGTGGCATCCCCACATCGCGGCACTGGCCACGGCAGCGCTGCTGATGAATCTCGCGTATCTGGCGAGCGCCGTGTTCTTGCACATGTCGTACTTGCGCTACTTCTGGTTCACCTTGGCTTTGGGTTCGGCCACGGCAATGGTGCTCGAAAAGGGGCCGCCCGACGCAGTTCGCGAACGCATGGCCAAACTGATCGGCCGCACTCCATAGCTGGAGTTCTGGCTTGCTGGGGT
>TARA_R110002072_G_scaffold271987_1_pt1 | contig 69905 bp, 55 predicted proteins | sample TARA_R110002072 | Tara Oceans TARA_R110002072 (sample SAMEA4397118) | marine metagenome | biome: Polar Biome; feature: [SRF] surface water layer (ENVO:00010504); material: water (ENVO:00002006), including particulate matter (ENVO:01000060) such as... | depth 5 m | reverse complement strand
CAACATCATCATTCCAGTGAAGTGTGTATCTAACCTTCTACGTCCGATTTTATCTCCGCCTGGTTTTGGTAAATAACCAACTCCAAAGCGCGCCAAAAGAGGACCAACAATCATTACTGAACCTCTTAACGATCCGGCTCTAATTTTAAAATCTTCAGATTGCAAGTAGTCTAAATCAACATCTTTCGCTTGGAACATGTACGTTCCTTTTTCAACCTTTTCGATTTTTACGCCCATTGCTTGCAACAAGCCAATAAGTTTATTGACATCAACAATATCAGGAATATTGGAAATTGTAACCTTCTCAGCAGTCAAAAGAGGCGCACAAAGCACTTGTAACGCTTCATTTTTTGCTCCTTGCGGAATTAAATCTCCTTTTAGCGGTTTACCGCCATGAATTTCAAATGATGCCATTACTTATCTCTTAAATTTCTTCTTTTGGTATTGCTGCTTCTTGTTGCGATTATTTTTGTTGCGATTGTTGCTGTTATTGTTGTTCTGATTATTATTTAACCCCAAGGTTTTCAGCAACTGATTAGTGCTAACTAACTCTTCTTCTGGATTTTCTATACTTAAAGCACCTTCAGACATTGTTTTTAACTGCTTAGCTATCAATGAATTATCAACAGCAGTATTGTTATGAACAAGGTATTGCTTCTTCATGAAATTACCCATTGCATGCGTCATGTATGCAATTTCTTTCTCATCCTTGATATCTTTAGCCGTGTCCAATATTTTCTGTGTGTATTGTCCAAAATGTCCAAATCGAATTTTACTTTTTGGGTAAGCCATTTCGCTAGGTTTCTCTGACAATGCCTCTTCCGTCGGTATTTCGTATGGAGAATCCACATCCAATTTAAAATCAGACATGATGAATAAATGTGCCCATAATTTATGTCGGTAATCATCAACATCACGAAGATGCGGGTTTAACTGCCCCATTACCTCAATAATTGCTTTCGCAGCACTATTTCTTTCTGCATTATCTTCTATCTCCATTGCATGCGCAATCATGTTCTGGACATTACGTCCATATTCAGGCAATAGCATTTTATTACGTGATGTATTGTATTCCATATATTTATTTTGGTAACTTATAAAGTTCGAATCTACTAATTTTCTAGGTGCTTCGCAAGTGCTTCATTGAAGAGGGTCTTCGCTTCTTGTATAAAGCCGAAATGCTCATCATCTATCATCATTTTTCCTTGTGTAACATGACCGAGTAGTGTGAAGTTAACTTTTGAATTCATCATTGACTCCAAGAAATCATCCTCTTGATCTTCATTCACCGTTACAATCACTCTACCTTGTCCTTCTCCAAATAAGAAAGCATCTTCTCTCACTTCAGAATCAGTCACAATGTCAAAACCTAATTCATTAGGAATGGACATCTCGGTTAAAGTTACAAATAATCCTCCATCAGCAATGTCATGTGCTGCATTAATGTGTTTATTGAGAATTAAATCTTTCACAACCTGCTGCATAGCAAATTCTTCTTCTAAATCGAAATAAGGTGCTGGAGATTCATTTACTCCATGATGTGAAACCAAATATTCCGAAGAAGAAATATCATCATAAGAGCGACCGATAATGAAAATTAAATCTCCTTTATCTTTAAAATCCAAGGTCATTACGTTGTCTTTATCCTCCACAATACCAATCATACCGATTGTGGGAGTAGGAAAAACAGGTATTTCTACACCATCTTTTGATGTTTGATTATAGAATGAAACATTCCCACCAGTTACGGGAGTATTAAATTTCAGACAAGCCTCAGACATTCCTTTAATCGCACCAACAAACTGCCAAAAAGACTCTGGGTTGTATGGATTTCCGAAATTCAAGCAATTTGTAATAGCACTCGGATTTCCTCCGGCACAAGTAATATTTCTAGCGGCTTCAGAGACCGCAATCATTGTTCCTATTTTAGGATCTGCATTGACATATCGAGAATTACAATCAACTGACATAGCCAGTGCTTTGTTCGTTCCTTTTATATTCACAATTCCTGCATCAGAAGGTCGATTTGTTGTCATCGTGCGTGTCCCGACCATAGAATCGTACTGATCAGTGACCCAGTTTTTAGATGCTATATTAGGGTTCTGTAACAATTCAAAAGCAACCTCTTTCAAATCTTCTGGTTGCACAATAGTGTCAATATCAAATTTTTTGTACTCTTGATAATAGGCAGGTTCTGTATATTCCCTTTCATAGACCGGAGCGCCTCCTCCAAGAACGAGTGACTCCGCAGGAACATCTCCTACAATTTCTCCGCCCATAAAGTAACGAACTCGTCCACCTTCAGTCACGGTGCCAATTTCCTCAGCGTGTAAATCCCACTTATCAAAAATATCTTTTACAACTTTCTCTTTTCCTTTTGCTACAACAACTAACATTCTTTCTTGTGATTCAGAAAGAAGAATTTCATAAGGTTGCATATTTTCTTGTCGAGTTGGCACTAAATCAAGGTTGATATCCATACCAACATTTTCTCCAGCTGCACTCATTTCACAAGAAGAACAAGTAATTCCAGCTGCTCCCATATCTTGCATTCCCACAATCGCATCAGTATCTGCTAATTCCATTGTTGCTTCAAGCAATAATTTCTCCATAAAAGGATCACCCACTTGAACAGATGGTAAATCATTCGCTGAATCTTCTGTAATATCTTTTGACGCAAAGGCTGCTCCAGCAATCCCGTCTTTACCGGTAGAAGAACCAACAATAAATACTGGGTTTCCTACCCCTGCAGAAGTTGCCGAGATAACCTTCTTTGGATTCATTATTCCTGCTGAAAAAGCATTCACTAACGGATTTGTATTATAAGAACTATCGAAGAATACTTCTCCTCCAACAATTGGAATACCGAAAGCATTTCCGTAATCACCAATTCCTTTTACAACTCCTTTTACGAGCCATTTTGTTCTGTCTTTTGTTATGTCACCAAAACGCAATGAATTCATTTGTGCGATGGGACGAGCGCCCATCGTGAAAATATCTCTATTAATTCCTCCAACACCTGTTGCGGCACCCTGATAGGGTTCCAAAGCACTTGGATGATTGTGTGATTCTATTTTAAAAACACACCCTAAACCATCACCGATATCAACCAATCCAGCATTTTCCTCTCCTGCTTTCACGAGCATGTGAGGACCATCTTTCGGAAGTTGTTTTAGCCAATGAATGGAATTTTTATACGAGCAATGTTCTGACCACATTACGGAATAAACCGCCGTTTCTGTGAAGTTCGGAGTTCGTCCCAAAATTTCTTTAATCATTTCAAATTCTTCTGCGAGAAGTCCTAATTCTATTGCTTCGCCGAGAGTTGCTTCTTTTTGCATCGTACTTTCCATATTTCTATAAATGATGGTGCAAAAATACTTAATATCAAGTAACAATCTGCAATTATTAATTAGTAATTGACAACAAGTAATCAACAATTTATTAATACGTAAATTCATAACTTTCAGAATAATTAATTAACTTCGCATCTATCAATTTTGAAAGTTATGAGTTACGATATTATTGTAGTAGGAAGTGGGCCTGGCGGATACGTTGCGGCAATTAGAGCTTCTCAGTTAGGACTAAAAACAGCAATTGTTGAGCGTGAATCTCTTGGAGGTATCTGCCTCAATTGGGGTTGTATTCCTACAAAAGCATTACTAAAAAGTGCGAACGTTTTTGAATATTTACAACATGCGAGTGATTACGGAATCACTGTCAAAGGTGCTGATGCAGACTTTGGAGCAATGGTATCTAGAAGTCGTGAAGTGGCTAATGGCATGAGTAGCGGTATTCAGTTTTTAATGAAAAAGAATAAAATTGATGTTCTTTCAGGAACTGGAGTTATAAAAGCGGGTAAAAAGGTCGCAGTTACTGATGACAAAGGCAAAACGACTGAATATTCTGCGAACAAAGGAGTAATTATTGCAACTGGTGCTCGTTCAAAGCAATTACCAAGTTTGCCTCAAGATGGTAAGAAAGTAATTGGGTACAGAGAAGCATTGACTCTAAAAACACAACCCAAGAAAATGGTGATTGTTGGTTCTGGAGCAATCGGTGTGGAATTTGCGTACTTCTACAATGCTATTGGAACAGAAGTTACCATTGTTGAATATTTACCTAACATTGTTCCTATTGAAGATGCGGATGTTTCAAAACAACTGCTAAAATCTTTTAAAAAGTCAGGAATTAAGGTAATGACAAAATCATCTGTAGAGTCAGTTGACACATCAGGAAAAGGTTGTATTGCAACTGTTAAAACAGCCAAAGGTGAAGAAAAAATTGAATGCGATGTAGTACTTTCTGCGGTTGGAATTGAAGCCAACATAGAAAATATCGGATTAGAAGATTTAGGAATAATAACTGATAGAGGTCGTATTTTGGTGAATGATTATTACCAAACAAACTTGCCAGGTTACTATGCTATTGGAGACGTTATTCCAACGGCTGCTCTTGCTCATGTCGCTTCGGCAGAAGGAATTATTTGCGTAGAGAAAATTGCTGGAGAAAACCCAGACACATTGGATTACGGTAATATTCCTGGTTGCACGTATTGTTCCCCAGAAATCGCTTCCGTCGGAATGACAGAGGCTCAAGCAAAAGAAGAAGGTCGTGACATTAAAATTGGTAAATTTCCCTTCTCCGCTTCGGGTAAAGCAAGTGCTGCCGGAGCAAAGGAAGGTTTCGTTAAATTAATCTTTGATGCAAAGTACGGAGAATTACTAGGTGGTCACATGATTGGTGCCAATGTCACTGAAATGGTTGCGGAATTAGTTGCACTTCGTAAATTAGAGACAACAGGACATGAATTAATTAAAACGGTTCATCCTCATCCAACGATGTCAGAAGCAATTATGGAAGCGGCTGCAGCTGCTTATGACGAAGTAATTCATCTGTAGAGTATAAAAAAATCAAAAAAAAGAGCGATTAGTACTTGTACTAATCGCTCTTTTTCGTTTTCTAAAATCCTATTTCACAACAATCACATCTTTTTTAGCAAACATTTTTTGGTCGAATTCAAAGTCAATTCGCCCAACATTAATGCCTGCCCAACCCACTTGATTTACAAGAACGGTTTCTCCGTTAAGATTTTTCTCCTCTGTTGGCTTATCTAGGAAGGTATGTGTATGACCACCAATAATTAAATGAATATTTTTTGTTTTTTGCGCCAGAATTCTATCAGAAATTTTATCGCTGGAATACTCATAACCCAAGTGTGATAAACAAATAACAAGGTCGCAACCTTTCTCCTTTAATTCTGTCGCTCTATCATTTGCAATTTCAATTGGATCAATATACTTTGTTTCTCCATATTTAATATCAGGAACTAAACCTTTCATTTCAACCCCAACTCCGAAAACGCCTACTTTGATTTTACCTTTCTGAATAATTGTATATTTTTGTGTAAGGCCATCTACTGGCGTATTGGAAAAATCATAATTTGAACAAACAAAAGGGAATTTAGCATACTCTCTCGCTTTAACGAAGCCTTCCATACCTCCATCAAAGTCATGGTTACCCATTGTTGCAACATCATAACCTAGTTCAGTCATCAATTTCATTTCCAAAACTCCTCCAAATTTATTAAAGTAAGGTGTGCCTTGAAAAATATCACCTGCATCTAACAATAAGACATGTTCTTCTTCTGCTCTCACTTCTTGAATCAATTCAAAACGGCGAGCTACTCCTCCCTTGCCAGGATATTTCGAATGATTCTCAGGAAATGGATCAATATTCGAGTGAGTATCGTTGGTATGCAGAATTGTCAATCTAGAAGAAGAGTTTTTGGCAATAGATGTTTGCGCTAAAATAGATGGAGCAATCAATAAACCTCCCGAAACGACAACTGAATTTCTTACAAAAATCCTTCTTTTCATTTTTCAAAAGTTATTCGTTGATCATCATTCCAAATCAATGTTTTCTGCTCTTTAGCAGCCTCTATCATGACATCTCTCATCAATTCTCCAGCGTAGGTCACATTGACTTTATCTTGAAAAAAATCCATATTATCGCCACCGTTCATCAAATAATCTGAAGTTACAACTAGAAAAGTTTCATGTTCTCCATTGTCTGCGTTATTAATTATCAAATTTCCAGCTAGTACTGTTGCTCCAGCGATAGGCTCGCCATTTCTTTTTTGGAGGTATCCTTGTATTTTTACTAGTGAATTTATTGGCAGTTCAACAATTACAATTTCATTATCGAAAGGCATGAGTTTGAAAACATCACCAAGTGTTACCTCTCCTTGACTGATAGAGTTTCTAAGTCCACCCCAATTCAACAGACAGAAAGATGGCTTACTACTATCCATTTTCTGCAATTGAGAATTATAAATAGCATCTGTTGACCAATTATTCAAACTTCCATTTGGTTTTCCTCTTTCAAAATCTTTAGGTGCATAAGCTATGACCTCGAGCATTTCTTTGTTAAGTTCTAACCTATAAGGAGAAACAATGCTATCAATAACGTTTACTTTCTCATATTGTTTAGTGACAGCTATTTGTTGATTTTCTGCGGAAACTATATTAACAGAAGAGCAGGCCAAAAGACCTGCTCCACATAATATAGCTATGCCAATTTTTAATTTCATTCAACAATTACTTGTCGATGAGCAGAGCCATTAGCAGTCATGACCTTTATTACATAACTGCCTGCTTTTAAAGGCCTAACGTCTATCTCTAAAGAAAATGTTGACAAGCTTGAGTCCGTAAGCACCACCCTACCTTGCATATCAATTAACTCATAAGACTTAATACTATTACCATCAGTATTTATTCTTAATATTTCATTAGCTGGCACTGGATATACTTTTAAAGAATTTTCAGCCAACTCTTTAATCGACAAAACGGAACAATCGGTTCCTAAGTATAAGTTATCATCAAAATCAATATGACAAGCAAACTCTACTGAATCGATAAAAGGATTTCTATTGCCTTGAATGCTATAAATATATTCATGTCTAGCAATTTCATAATCATCTGGCAAATCAGCTAAATGCCACGTTTTAAGTATGTCTTGATCCTGATCGGCTGCATCAGAATCACTGTTCAAGCTAAAACCATAACAGATAGCCATGTACATAATTGCTCTTGCAGCATTTCCTTTTTGTGCATCTCTAGGTTCATATACCAGCATACCACTTGCATCCAGTCCAAGAGTTCCTTCCAAATAAGAAGACGATACTGCTCCGGTAACAACTCCTAAAGGATGATTGTTTCTAGGTATATTGGCTTCTGCAAGATTTGTAGGATATAAATTGTGCTGGTCGTTGTACTCAGGTAACTCAGGATTATCTGCGGGCTGAGTTGTCATCCAAGAATGCGCAAAAGTATGCTCACGACTATAACCGGTGGCTGACCAATCGAAAGGATCCGAGAAAATAAAATTCTCGCCAGAATATGCACCTGTTACAACAGATTGACCATTAATGGTATCTCTTATTTCAAAATTTGCCATCATTGTATTGAGATACATGAAGTACGTTACACTTGTATGCGGATTAATAAGAGACGCCAAATCTGATACTAAGGTATTATCCACAGAACTTATTGAACCGTAATATCCAGCAATATTTGACCCCGTACTGGATATATTACCAGTTGCAGGAGAAGTTGTTAGGTAATTTTCAAAACCACCAGAACCATTGTAGGCATAGACAGTAAAGAAATAGTTTTGGTTAGCGATAATCCCTCTCGGGGTAAATGAAGTGGAGGGACCAGCATAAGCAACAGTTGAGTTACCAACAATATCTCCTCTCATATAACTTGTTCCATCAGAAGGTACATCAGTAACAGCACTTCCATTATTCCAAAGAACTAGATAATTTGTAGCTCCAGATCCCGGATTATATTGACCCGTCAAGGTATAAGCTTCAACTATAGGAAATGACATGCTTGTAGGGCTCGCAGTTGGTTCTGATGCCAGATTGTCTGTTCCTACTCCTTCCAAATTAATCAAATAAGGATTTTCGTCGGCATCATTAGAAGATATTTCTAAAGTTGCAAAGTGGGACCCAATAGTAGATGGTGAATAATTAATTGTAAAGTTTTGAGAAGTTCCACCAGCAATTGTAGGTGTACCAATATTAGAAGAGAATGATGCCGCGTTCGCACCTGAAAATAAAGCTCCGGAAACAACTAGGTTTTGTGTTCCGTAATTCTCTATAGTTATAGTAGTTGCAGCTGAATTACCAATAAGGTAATTCCCTCCTGTAAAAACAGTTGAGCCTCCAAGTAATACGTTTATTTCATACATTGGAGCCACATACGTGATAATATCATTCAAGTCTCTTGGCACGATTTGATAATTTGTATTAAACTGCCCAACTAAGCCTGTAATACTAACAGCACCAGTTGGAATAGCCGTACCAGCAATGTTTGTAGAACCATTAATTCTAATGTCCATTGTATTTGTTCCATCGGTAACTTGAACTGTACTGTTGCCAGCAGCAAAAGATCCTGACTGAACAAAAGTTACATTCTCTAAAACCACCAATTGAGACTCTAATGGTTCGCCAATTGCCAGCACTGAAACTTGCAACGGTATAGGTTGAATCACAGCTTGTCCAAAATTTGTCATCGAAGCAACGGTGGATATTTCTAACAAGCCAGCAAATTCAATCAACGGTCCAGTAACCGAAACAGAGTCTCCTCTCAAAGCACCTGTGACAGGCCCTCCATAAGCTGCTATTCCAGCAGTTGCATCTTGCATGTAACGAATTTGACCAAGTTCAGCACCGTTAGTTACAACTCCGGTAACCGTCACTGTTTGATTCAGTGCAAACGTTCTAGCGTTAGCAATATCAGTCTGTGCAGAAAGTCCAAATGAGAAGGTCATAGCCGCTAAAATAATTATTCCTTTTTTCATAATAAATTGTTTAGTTGATTACATTAAAATTCGAAACCTAAGGACAGATTAAATCGAATACCTTGTCCAATAAATACTCCTACTGAATTAGCTGTAAAATCATTTCCATAAAGTGAAGATGCTCTAGCGTCAGATATATACAAGGTATTCAATGCGTTAAATACATTTCCTCTTAAGACAAGACTAGATTTCTCGAATTTGAATCTATATCCGACATGAATACTCATCAAACCATATTCAGGCATTTGCCATGATTCAGTACCTCCAAGCGATCCTTGCAATTTAAATGGATCGAAATCACTATAATATCTATCGAAAAATGTGTATTTTACCTTTATGTAACCTCTTTTAATTGGCGCAAATCGGAGAGATAATGCAGCCGTTGATTGAGCTGCATCACCAACGTGAACCCCTTTAGCATCTATAATATACTGAGTCCCTACAACATCTATTGTTTCACTAGATTGCCAAGTCCAGTCACCTACACTCACCATTCCTTCAATCGTCAGTTTTTTATGTACTCGGTAAGAAGCATCAACTTCCACACCCATGTGTAATGCATCCATGCCATTCACATTTGCTGTAACTGTCTCCAATGGATCATTAGGATCTGGAACTTGAATTCCAAAAGGAAAAGGCTTGTTTTTCCAGACTGTATAATAACCATTTGCATTGATGCTCAGTTTTTTGCTTCTAAAACCATATCCTGCTTCAAACGCATAAATAACTTCATTTTTAATATCTGCAAAGAACTCATTCTTATTATTGTCAACAACATTACTGTATTGAGGAGTTCTGCTTAAATAACCTAAATTAATGAACACATTAGATTTTTCAGTAACATTAAAATTTGCGCCAGCTTTGAACGTTCCTCCTATTTTCCATATCCAACCTGTGTTGTCAAACTCTAGACCTTCTGTTTCTCTGGTGATTGTCTGGCCATTCAAAACAACTGTGTCCGCATATCCAATTTCAACCAAAGAGTCACCCACTTGCATGCTCTTTTTTCTAAAGTAATCTACCCCTTTATAACCGCTTGAAACTCCAGAAATATTAACAAATGCGTTCCATCTTCCATGAGAGTATTCGGCTTGTCCAAATGCACCTGCCCACTGAACAAAAGCATCTCTGTAATTCTGATAAGGTTTCGATGCGTCAGAAATTTTATCTCCAACCACGTTCATTGGGCTATCAGCATTGGCGTTACTTGTGCTTACGAAGTAGTCACCACCCAAAAGATTTTTCACTTCCACATAGTGTGAACCCTTATACCATCTATAATCCAAACCACCTGATGTTTTCCATTTATCATTAACCGTGTAGTCGAATTGAGAAATTCCTCCAATCCACATATGATTATTTACTGATGCCGAAAGAATTTGAGAAGACTTCAATAAATCATCATCGTAAGAAGCATCTGTCGTTGGAATCAACATGCCAAATTGAGAAATCCACTTGTTATTGTACTCTATTTCATTCCAGGCAATTTGACCCACAGAATCTCTAATTATCGTAGAAGAAGATCCATAATATCGTTGTCCACCACCTCTACCTATTGATAGATAAGCTATGTTTGACCAAGTTAATTTTTCATTGACTCTCCAGAAATCTTTCAATGTAAACTGCGGCTTATAGAAATAATTCAACCGTTCATTCATTAGCGAAGTTTTTCCTGTTGCGCTATCTGTGTAATTTCCCCAATGCGGATTGTACTTAATACCATTATCCATATTTGAGGTATCAATGTTTGTAACACCAAGTTTTCTTGCGTATTCTGAATCCCAATATTCAATTTTCTGACTATAAGATCTTTGTCCATGCTTTTGAGGAGCACCAAATCCACTCAACGAAACAACATGATTTTTAATTTTCTTTTGCACTTTCAAATAATAAAATGCTCCTTGAGTGGTAAGTCCATCTACCCAGCCATTTCCTTGCTTATAGGAACCGGCAAATAAAACTCCCCAGCCGTTTTTTAAGGTTCCCGACTTGTAAGATAAAGATGTTCTTAAAAAAGTACCTGTACCGTATTCTTGTCTCACTTTAATTTCTCTTTTACCTCCTGTATTTTGTGTTAAAATATTCATTGTTCCACCTACAGAAGGAAGCGCTAATTTTGTAGCTCCTAATCCTCTTTGTAATTGTACTTGTGATGTTATCGCATCTAAACCAAACCAATTGGACCAATAAACCCAACCGTTTTCCATGTCGTTTACCGGAACACCATCGATCATAACTCCGACATTTCGTTGACTAAATCCCCGTATAGTAATTCTAGCATCTCCATCTCCACCACCTTGCTGTGTAGCATGCACTCCTGGCTTAGAATTTAATATCATTGGTAGGTCTTGCGAACCTAGTTCTTCTGTGATTTCTTTTTTCCCAATTGTACTTACAGCAACTGGTGTTTTTCTATCTTGTGCAAGATTTCCAGTAACGTTCATCTCTTCTATTTCTTGACTTCCACCGAGCAATACTTCATATTCAAAATTTTCTTTATCAATATTCAGTTTAACAGTCATCGTGTCGAATGACAGCATTGTTATAACCATTTCATATTTACCAAACGGCACATCCTTGATGGTGTAATTACCATCTAAATCCGAGATTGCGCGAAGCATTGGAGAAAGAATGATTTTAGCACCCACAACAGGCATTTTGGCTGTATTGTCTGTAACAGTTCCACTGACTGTCGCAACTTGAGATAACGAAACGAACGTAATCGCTGAAAATAATAGTAGAAGTATCGATTTCATATAATTAAAGTCAAAAAAAGAGGCCGAAAAAATCGACCTCTGTTTAAAATAAATAATTCTTATTTGATAATAACTTTTCTAGTAATTACATTACCATTCGAAGCAGACAACTTAACAAAATAAACTCCTTTACGCTCACTCATATTAAATTTAACTACTGATTTTGTATTGTTCTTAATACTTGTAACCGTTTGACCTAATGCATTCAACACTACTATTGAAGTAAATTCGTTAACTCCTTTAACTTCAAAGTTACCATTAGAAGGATTTGGATATATTGAAATAATATTTCCCGCAGTTTCATCAAGACCTAGAGGTGCACAATCACATGTATGAGTTCCTAAAGTCTCGAAATCTCCAACTAATGTTCCAGTAAACATCTCGGGAGCAGGTAAAGAATCATATTCTAATAAAGGATCAAATGTATCGCTCGGAAGTTTATCTCCTTGCAATATTGTAGGCTTTCTAATCATAAAGTGATCTTTTGTAACCCATGCACCGTTTGGCTCAATAAACGGAGACTCTGAAGTCCATGAAGTACCTGGATCTTCACCTAATTTACCGAAAAAATCTACTAATGTAGAAGTACCGTTTTTCGTTAAAGCGATTCCATCATCTCCATTCCAATACCAACATGGGCTGGTAGCATACACTGGACTGTACCAAGCATCCGCCTTTGCTGCTAATTCAGGCCAAACAGGAAGCTCATTACCTGTTCCATTTGGATCACGCTTATCAACAACACCAACATGCGTGCTATATGGTGCAATCATGCCCACCAATTGAACCGTGTAATTTGCTGCTGGAGATGTTGTTCCACCAGAATAACGAGTTATAGAATAAGCCGATAAGTCAATTGCACTAGAAGTTGGATTGTAAATCTCCAATGCTTTAGAGTTTTCATATCCCTCTAGGTACTCAGAAATAAATAAATCCGAGCAGTCTTGCGCGAAAGTCATTGAACCAATTAAGGTCGTTAAAATTAGTAGTGTTTTTTTCATACTTACTTTTTTTTTGGATTGATAAAATTACTTGTTAGATTGAAACTAAGACGGTAAATATTTAATAAACGTTGGCATAGCAGAAGAATATTCTTACTGATGCAATTTTACGTTTAAATAAATTATGTCATATAATATAGCTATTATTTGTTTCTCTACACCTACGGTTTAGACAAATGCTAGCCTCTAGGACAACACAGGTGTGATTACCAACAAATATACGACAAAAAATCAATACTCGTATTAAGTATTTATCAACAAATTATTAACTATTTTGAACAAAGTACTCTGACAATCCTAAACTATTCCTATTTTTATCCAAGCAAATAATCTAAAAAACATTCTATTATGTCTATAAAATTTTTCTTTTCAATTTTTCTTGTTCTAACATTTAAATTAGGACTATCACAAAAAATAACCGTTGAAAAAATATGGTCTGAATATGAGTTTTTTGGAAAATCTGTTAATGGTTTTCAATCTATGAATGACGGAAATTACTTCTCAAAAACATCCGCTCCAAACAAAGTAACTAAACACGAATTTTCAAACTATGAAGGTGAGGGAGAAGTAATTATTTCTTCTGACATGCTCCCTGACATCTCCATGCAAGGTTATTCTTTCAATAACGACGAGACAAAGGCCCTTATAGAAACAAACACAACGAGTATTTACCGCAGGAGTTATTCTGCCGTTTATTATTTATTGGATTTAAAAACGAAAAAACTACAAGCCTTGGACAAAAAGAGAGAACCTCAAACACTGGCTGAATATTCTCCAGATGGAAAAAAAGTGTCTTATATATACATGAACAATCTGTATGTAAAAGATATAGCATCAGGAGAAGTTACAACTATTACGGAGGATGGTTTGTCTAATTCAGTTATTAACGGTACAACTGATTGGGTGTACGAAGAAGAGTTTGCCATCATTAAAGGTTACGACTGGTCATCTGACAGTAAACACATAGCCTTTTTAAAATTTGATGAAAGAGATGTAACAGAATTCACCATGATGTATTTTAACGAATTATATCCCGAATCATATACTTTTAAATACCCCAAAGCAGGTGAGGATAATTCAATCGTTACTGCAAATATGTATTCTTTAGAGAATAAATCTGTAAAAGCCATTGATCTTGGAAAGTATGAATATATACCTCGATTAAAATGGTCGGGAAAAGAAAACATGTTAGTTATTCAGACCTTAAATAGACATCAGAACAACATTAAATACCATGTAACAACGTTTAATGAAGAGCAGCTTCATACAAAAGTGTTTTATGAAGAAAACTCTGACACCTATATTGATATAGATGATAATTTGCTTATTCTTTCCGACGGTAAAACAATCTTAAGAACAAGTGAAAAAAATGGTTACAATCATATATACAAACTCTCTGTGGATGGAGAAATTACGCAAATCACATCTGGCGAATGGGATGTGATTGAATTCCTAGGCGTTGATGAAGATAAAGAAACTATTTATTATACTTCTGCCGAAGAGGGCGCAATTCACAAAGGAATTTACAAAATACAGATGTCCGGAAAAAAGAAAAAACTAATCAGTAAATCAACAGGTACTAGTGATGCTGATTTTTCTAATGGCATGAAGTATTTTATCAAAACATATTCTGATGCAAACACACCACCGGTATTCTCTCTTTGTGACAACTCTGGAAAAGAATTGACTGTTCTGGAGAATAATGCCGCACTAAAGTCGAGGTTGAACAACTACAACTTGTCCGCTAAAAAATTCATTAAATTTAAGGGAGCAGAAACAGAATTAAATGGTTGGATGATAAAGCCTCCAAATTTTGATGTAACTAAAAAATACCCCGTTTACATTAACATTTATGGAGGTCCTGGTTCTAATATGGTTTCTGACTCTTGGGAAAGTGTAAATTACATGTATCATCAATTACTCGCACAGGAAGGATACATAGTAATATCAGTTGATCCGCGAGGAACTATGTACAGAGGAGAAAAGTTTAAGAAATCTACTTATTTGCAACTGGGAAAATTGGAAACCGAAGATTTCATAGCTGTTGCAAAAGAAATTCAAACCTATGAGTTTGTTGATCCTAGTAGAATTGGAATCATGGGATGGAGCTATGGTGGATTTATGACTTCTCTTGCAATGACGAAAGGTGCGGACTACTTCAAAATGGGAATCGCAGTTGCTCCCGTAACTAACTGGAGATATTATGACAACATTTACACAGAAAGGTTCATGAGAACACCTCAAGAAAATGCGGATGGATACGACTCTAATTCTCCTATCAATTTTACAGATGAGTTAAAAGGTAAATACTTGCTAATACATGGTTCTGGAGATGACAACGTCCATTATCAGAACACAATGGAAATGGTTAATGCTATGGTGAAATCAAACAAACAGTTTGATCTATTCATTTATCCAAATAAGAATCATGGAATTTACGGAGGCAATACAAGAAATCACTTATTTAACATGATGTTAGATTTTACATTGAAAAACTTGTAAGAAAATTTAAATTCCTTCTTCTAAAAGCTTGATATAATACAAATGATGTGTTATATTGGGCGTCGAATTAAATTATCCATTAAATAAAGAATACCAACATGAGTGAAATTGCCAAATTAGAATTGAACGGTACATCCTACGAATTACCTGTAATTGAAGGGACTGAGAACGAAAAAGGAATTGACATTGGTAAGTTAAGAGGATCAACTGGCGGTTATATCACTATTGACCCAGGCTTTAAAAATACAGGGAGTACTAAAAGCGCAATTACCTATTTAGATGGTGAAAATGGGATCCTTCGATATAGAGGATATTCAATTGAAGAATTAGCTGAAAAAGCGAGTTTTTTAGAAGTTGCTTATTTGGTTATTTACGGTGAACTTCCAACAGCGGAAGAGCACAAGGCTTTTACTCATTCGATAACTAATCATACTTTGGTTCATGAAGATATGAAGCAATTTTTTGAAGCATACCCTGCTAAAGCACACCCAATGGGAGTACTATCTTCTATGGTTTGTTCTTTATCTACTTTCTATCCAGAATCATTAGATCAAGACAGAGATGATGAGGCAATTGACCTGACAATTCATCGTTTAATTGCCAAACTACCTACCCTCGCCGCTTGGTCATACAAAAATTCAATGCGTCATCCTGTTGTGTATCCTCATAACGATCTTGATTATTGTGAGAATTTTTTATCAATGATGTTTGCAATGCCAACATCAGATTACCAAGTTGATAGAACGGTGGTTACTGCTCTTAATAAATTATTAATTTTACATGCTGACCATGAACAAAACTGTTCTACATCAACCGTTCGGCTAGTTGGTTCTTCACATGCCAATTTATATGCTTCAATTTCTGCAGGTATTTCTGCACTTTGGGGACCTCTTCACGGAGGAGCGAATCAAGCTGTAATTGAAATGCTTGAGCAAATTCACGAAGATGGTGGAGATGTAGATAAATGGGTAGGAAAAGCGAAAGATAAGTCTGATTCCTTCCGATTAATGGGGTTTGGACATAGAGTTTATAAGAATTTTGATCCACGAGCAACAATCATTAAAGTTGCATGTGATGATGTTCTTGAAAAAATGGGAGTTAATGACCCCTTATTAGACATCGCCAAAAAATTAGAAAAAGTTGCATTAGAAGACGAGTACTTTAAAGCAAGAAATTTATACCCAAATGTTGATTTCTATTCTGGAATCATTTACAAAGCAATTGGAATTCCAACAGAAATGTTTACGGTAATGTTTTCAATAGGACGTTTGCCAGGCTGGATTGCTCAATGGAAAGAAATGAGAGAAAATGGTGAACCTATTGGAAGACCTAGACAAATATACACAGGTAACAATTTAAGAAGTTACGTGGGTATTGAAAAAAGATAAATCTAATTGAAATAATAGAAGCGGTGAAAATTTTCACTGCTTTTTTTATTAACCCTTTTCTGGCTTATTCATATACTTTCCTTTTTTAGAACCTTCATATATTGCATATTTTCTAAAAGAACATTCAAGATCACCGTTGAATAGCTTAATTTTTCTGTCAGGGCGTAACCCAAGTTCTTTAAATGCATCCATATTAGAAGAAAGTACCCAGCAATTAAATCCTTTCATTTCGGTTTTCATCCAATCACCAAGTTCTGCATACATTTCTTCAACTTCTTCTCCCATTCTTTCGCCGTAAGGAGGGTTGGAAATCATTACACCAGTCTCCCCTGCCTTTTTAATTTCTTGGAAAGAATCGACACTTGTTTTCACAAAACGCCCAACAGATAGAGCTCGTAGATTTCTCCGTGTTCTCGTCACTGCTTCTGCATCTATGTCTGATCCTACTATTTCACATGGCAATTCTAAAACTCGTTTCGGAACTGCCTCCTTAATTTCCTCCCACAATTCAGCATCGTAGTTCTCAAAATTCTTGAAAGCAAAATGTTGCCTTTCTACTAGGGATGGGATTCCTGCAGCAAGCAGGGCCGCCTCAATAAGTAAGGTTCCCGAACCACAAAAAGGATCCATGAAAGTAGATTTTCTATCCCAACCAGACAATCGAATTAGTCCAGCTGCCATCACTTCATTTAAAGGAGCTTCGCCTACACTTTCTCTGTACCCTCTCTGAAATAAAGGAGCGCCACTTGTATTCAATGAAATTATAACCTCTTTTTTGTTAATATAAACATCAAACAATACTTGAGGTGTCTTCACATTAACATTTGGTCTATCGTCAAACTTATCTCTAAATGTATCAACAATCGCATCTTTCACAACAAAAAATGGATATTGTGAATGATTAAATAAATCTGAAAAAACTGCTCCCTTTACTGCAAATGTTTTGTCCAAACTAAAATAGTTTGTCCAGTCGATGCGCATACATTTCTTATACAAATCATCTTCGTGTTTTATAAAAAATGATTCAACACGAACCAGCACAGAGATCGCACATCTTATGTGTAAATTCAAATAATAAACATCCTTCCACGTTCCTTTAATCTGAACAGCTCTATTTAGGATTTCTGGATTTTCATAACCCAATTCAATTAATTCTTCTGATAAAACTTGTTCTAGACCGAATATGGTCTTAAGTGTAATCGTTAAAAGTTGTTCGGATGATGTCTCTTTCAAAATATATTGCTTTAAGGGAATTTCTTCTATTTTTGTACAAAAGAACGAATTTGAAAGGACTTCGACTGTATTTACTTCTTTTAAGTTTTAATCTTATTGTTTTTACTTTATCAGCTCAGCAAAAAATTGGGCTTGTTTTAAGTGGTGGTGGAGCAACAGGATTAGCACATATTGGTGTTTTAAAAGCTTTAGAAGAAAATGAAATTCCCATTGATTATATCACTGGAACATCTGCCGGTGCTTTTATAGGAAGCTTATATGCTGCCGGATATTCTCCATTACAAATAGAGACATACATACTAAGTGAGAATTTTAAGGTCACCACTTCTGGCGAATTGCATCCCAACCAACGTTTTTTGTTTCGCCAAGATTACAAAAACGCTGGGATTATAGGAATTTCTCTTTCTCAAGATAAATTATTACAAAAATCTTTACCTACAAATTTTACGTCTTCTACGCTAATGGATTATGAAATGATGTTAAAACTAGGTATTGTCTCAGCATCTGTTAGAAATAACTTTGACAGTCTTTTTGTTCCTTTTAGATGTGTCGCGTCTGATATTGCCAAAAAAGAAAGTGTCATCTTTAAAGAAGGGCACTTAAATGAAGCTGTAAGGGCATCAATGACCTATCCTTTCTACTATAAATCAATAATGATTGACAGTGTTTTATTATTTGACGGGGGCTTATACAATAACTTTCCTGCAGACATCATGTATAATGACTTCAGTCCAGACTTTATCATTGGCAGTAATGTTTCGTATAATGCCAATTTACCGGACGAGGACAATATCATTAGTCAACTCACCAATATGCTTGTGAGTTACTCCAATTTTGAATTACCGTGTGAAGATGGCTTTATTATAGAGCCACGAGTTAGTATTTCAACATTCAATTTTTCTGATGCTAAAACAGCCATTGATGAAGGATACAACTCAACAATGGCAATCATAGATTCATTGAAGCAACATATTCAAGGCAGAACTACTAAAAGTGAATTGACAAAAAAAAGGCGTCAATTCAGAAACAAGATTATTCCATTGTCTATTACATCGGTAACTTCTAAAACTAAAAATAGAAAGTTGCATTATTCTACCCGTGCAATTATGAAAGGTAAGAAACCCGAGGCACTGAACGAAAGAGAACTAGAAAAAAGATATTTTAGACTAAACTCAAGTTCTCAGATTGATTTTGTTTTCCCCACGCTAGATTTAAACACTGATAGTACATATAATTTAGATGTAACTATAAGCAAAGCGAAAGAAATAAGAATAGATGTTGGTGGACATTTCTCATCCAGACCCGTTAACACAGGATATATTGGACTATCCTACCAAACGGCAGGTAAAATTTTCACTAAAACAAAAGTAGAATCTTATTTCGGTAAGTTTTATGGGGCAGCAAAAGCAAAATTCACCTTAGAGTTGCCAACGGTTTATCCTATCTCTACAAGTGTTTATTTCACGCTGAATAGATGGGATTATTTTAGAAACTTCGCTACCTTTTTTGAAGAAGTTCGCCCTTCCTTTTTGGTACAAAACGAAATGTACCTTGGTTTATCAATCGATAACCCTTTAGGGAATACGATGACTAGTAAAATTGATGCCAGGATGTTTGAGTTAACAGATACTTATTATCAAACAGATAAGTTTACCAATAAAGACACTGCTGATATTACCGAATTTAATGGCTATACGGGTAGTTGGAGTATAATGCAAAACACATTAAACAGAAAGCAATTTGCCAACAGTGGACATTACGTTGAGTTCAGTGCAAGATACGTTTACGGTCGTGAACATAGTGTTCCTGGATCAACAGCGCTCACCGAAGAACTTTATAAATTTCATTCTTGGATGAATTTAAAACTAGAATACCAGTCATTTGTGATAGATAATTCAGTTTTTCACTTAGGACTTCACGGACAAGTTGTTTATAATACAAGGCCCTTATTTGGAAACTATACAGCGACTATACTCTCTATGAATGAATTTACACTTGTCCCTGATGCACAGTCGTATTTTTTACCTGAGTATCGTGCCCCTCAATTCGCAGGTGGTGGACTGAATTTAATTTTCACAGTTAAGAAAAAAATCGACATTCGATTAGACGCTTATCTTTACCAACCTTTTATTCAAATTAATGTTTTAACTGATGGCTCACAAGTTTTCTCTCCCTATTTCCAAGGGAGAACATGGATGGCATCATCCTCTATCGTTTACAATAGCTTTATTGGTCCAGCAAGACTAACACTCAATTACTTTCCTGAACAAGAACAGCCTCTCGCTCTTCAGTTTAGTTTAGGGTTTGTTATTTTCAATGACCGTGCAGTTCGTTAAAATTAACTAAATTCGCACCTTAAAATAAGTCCTCTATGAGTAAAATTATCTGTGGAATTCAGCAAATGGGAGTAGGAGTTCCTGATGTACAAAAAATTTGGAAATGGTATCGAAAATTCTTTGGAGTTGATGTAAAAGTTTTTGAAGAAGCTGCTGAAGCTCCTTTAATGATTAATTATACGGGTGGAAAAGTGCAATCAAGAACTGCATCTCTTGCTTTAAGCATGGAAAGTGGTGGTGGATTTGAAATATGGCAATATACTTCGAGGAATACTGAGAAAGCAATTTTTGACATTAAATTAGGTGACTATGGTTTGTACTCTTGTAGAATCAAATCCAGAGATGTAAAAGCATCTTACCAATTTTTTAAAGAGAATGGAGCTGAAATTATAGGTGAACTTTCTACTGCACCAAATGGAGAACCAACATTCTTTGTAAAAGATCCAAACGGTAATATTTTTAATATTGTAAAAGGAACTGGTTGGTTTAAAAACACCAAACATCCTTCAAAATGTGGTGCTGTTGCTGGAACAATGATTGGTGTGAGCAATATAGATGAATCAATTGATTTATATCAAAACATATTGGGCTATGAAACCGTAGATTATGATGTAACTGGTCAATTCGAAGATTTAGCTCACCTGCCAGAAGGAAATGGAAAATTTAGACGCATTCTTCTTTCACACAAAGAACCAAGAAAAGGACCGTTTGCAAAATTGTTAGGCCCGTCAAAAATTGAATTAATCCAATCACTCGATAGAACGGATTGTGTTAAGATTTTTAAAGACAGATTCTGGGGAGATTGGGGGTTTATTCACCTTTGTTTTGATATTCAGGGAATGGATGAGTTACAAAAAGAATGTGAAACAAAAGGATATCCATTTACTGTAGACAGTTCTAACACTTTTGACATGGGAGAAGCAGGAGGTCGTTTTTCTTACATCGAAGACAGGGATGGTGCATTAATAGAATTTGTTGAAACACATAAAGTCCCCGTAATGAAAAAACTAGGATGGTATATCCATTTAGAGAAAAGAAAACCTGGGAAACATTTGCCCAATTGGATGCTTCATGCAATGGGGCTCAATAAAATTAAAGACTAAATAGTATTGAGTTATCGGGAAGAATCATTGAACAAATGAAGATCATTTAAACGAATAAATTTCGTACTTTTGAACAATACTTTTTAAACTATGAAAAATAAACTTTTTGGACTTTTCATCCTTGCAATTACTCTGTTTAGCTTTAACTCTTGTGAAGAAGACATTGAATTAACTGGAGGATTTGAAGAAACAGCTGTTGTATATGGTCTTTTAGATCAATCTGACTCTTTACATTTGATAAAAATTACGCGGGCATTTATAGGTGACGGCGCTGGTAGCGCTTTAGTTTTTGCTACTATTCCTGATTCTAATTACTTTAATTCAGTAACAGGGACAGTGACTGAATATATTAATGGCATCCCCGCTCGTGTTTTTAACTTAAAAGATACGATGATTCCTAACAAAGATCCAAATGGTGTGTTTTATGCTCCGGAACAAAAAATGTATTACTTTGAAACAGTTCCTTCAAGTCCACTTATTGGTACAGCAGAATACAGATTGAACTTGTCTATCAACAACGGAGAGTTTAATGTAAACGGGGCAACGTTCCCTGTAAACGGAATGTCAGAGGGTATTTCTGGTCAAAATCAACCGTACAGATTTATGCAGAGTAATGGTGACTACCAAACTACACTTGTTACTGTTCAATCAGGAAATTCTTATCAAATAAACACAACATTGACTGTAGAATTTACAGAATGGGTGGGCACTACACCAACCGTTAAAACATTCAATTGGAATCTCGGAGAAAAACAAACTAGCCCAAGTAACTCAGAATCTTTTAACGCAATTGGACAAACATTTTATGAATTAATAAAAAGTAATTGCTCAAATGACCCAACAATTACGCGACGAACTTTTAATTCTATTACAACCACGGTAACAGGTGGTTCGGAAGATTTATACAATTATATTTTAGTCAATGAACCTAGTTCTTCATTAGCTCAAACGAAACCAACATTCACTAATTTGACGGCAACAAAAGGTCATCCTGTTGTTGGTATATTCTCCTCAAGACAATCACTTTCTTCAAGAAGAGAGTTTGTAGATCCTTCTGGAAATCAATTTATCAGAGTAATTAATACGCTGTCAACTGAAGAATTGTGTACAGGATCGATTACAGGAGGCTTGCTGTTTTGCAGCGACAATACTGGCGACACAGGTCAATCTTGGTTTTGTCCTTGATTTGTTGAATGTATTTTAAAATTGCTTTCTTAGGGACACTTCTATTTGTATCTTGGCATCATGTCTGAAAGGAAAACACTTTTTGTTAATGTAATTCTACCTCTTCCTATTCGGAATGAATTTACGTATCGAGTTCCTTTCGATATAAACGAGACCATTTTTGTTGGTGCAAGAGTTGTTGTTCCATTTGGAAGATCTAAATTGATTACTGGAATTGTAACATCAATTCACGAGAATATTCCAACAGATTATCAAGCAAAATACATCGAACATCAATTAGATGATCAAGCCATTATTACTCCAAAACAATATACTTTTTGGAAATGGATATCAGACTATTACATGGCACCCATAGGTGATGTAATGAATGCAGCACTCCCTTCTAATTTTAAACTGGCGAGTGAAACAAAAGTAGTTTTACACCCTGATTTCAATTTAGATTACAAAATCCTAACTCAGAAAGAAATTGAGGTCGTTTCATCACTAGAAATGAAAGAAACGCTCAATTTGAAAGAGATTTCTGAAATTGTAAAAATAAAAACCATTCAACCTATCATTAAAAGTCTAATTGATAAAAAGGTCATCTTTTCATTGGAAGAATTAAATGAAAAATTCAATCCAAAAACCGCAATTTTTGTTCGATTTAGTGATTTCTTTAATGAAAGTGAGGCGTTAGAAGAATACTTAAATATTCTTGAACAGAAAAAGGGTAAAGAGAAGCAAGTGAATGCAATTTTAACCTTGCTCCATCTCGTTTCAACTTCCAAAGACAATTCAGGAACAATATTAAAAAAAGAGCTAATTGAAAATGGCGTTTCTCAATCTAGTATAAACACATTAGAGAAAAATGGGCTTTTTGTTCAAGAAAAATTGGAAATCACTCGCCTAAAAGAATCATCTGATCAGACGCACCAATTTAAGAAGTTATCTAGTTCACAAAATCAATGTTTGACTGAAATTCATGCGTCCTTCTTAGAAAATAAAGTTGCATTATTACATGGTGTAACCGGTTCTGGAAAAACAGAGGTCTATGTGCAATTGATTCAAGAGCAACTTGATCTAGGAAAGCAAGTTTTATTTCTACTTCCGGAAATTGCTTTGACAACTCAGTTGATTCAACGACTTTCTACATATTTTGGAGAACAAATTGGTGTTTACCATTCCAAATTCAATCAAAACGAACGAGTGGAAATTTGGAACCATGTCCTTAACAATGACATGAACAAATATCGAATAGTTTTAGGGGCACGTTCATCCATTTTTTTACCATTCAGAGAATTAGGGTTAATCATAGTAGATGAGGAACATGAGTCAAGTTTCAAACAATATGATCCGTCACCGAGATACAATGCTAGGGATTGTGCAATTGTCCTTAGTCATCTTCATAAAGCAAATATTGTATTAGGTTCTGCAACGCCATCCATTGAAAGTTATCATAATGCTAAAATTGGTAAATACAACCTGATTAATTTAACTGAGCGGTTTGGTGATGTAATTATGCCAGAGATTCTGGTTGCTAATGTTCGTAAGGAACGAAAGCAAAAAAGCATGAAATCTCATTTCACGTCGTTTTTGTTAGATAACATGCGTGAAGCCTTGAACAATGATGAGCAAATCATCTTATTTCAAAATAGAAGAGGATACACACCTCTTTGGATGTGTGAAGTTTGCAATTGGACTCCTAAATGCAAGAACTGTGATGTTTCTTTAACCTACCATAAACATACCAACAGTTTAAAATGTCACTATTGCAGTTATGCAACAAAGCCTATTGGGTCCTGCGCATCTTGTGGCAGTAATCGATTAAACATGCTTGGGTTTGGTACAGAAAAAATTGAAGACGAATTAGCTGTAATTTTTCCAGATAAGTCAACAAAAAGAATGGACTTGGACACAACTCGTTCAAAAAATGCTTACGCTAACATACTAAATGATTTTGATGACCGAAAAATAGACATTCTTGTCGGTACTCAAATGGTCACTAAAGGGCTGGACTTCGACAATGTGAATCTAGTGGGGATTTTGGATGCAGATATGTTGCTTAATCGAGCGAACTTCAGAGCATTTGAACGATCTTTTCAATTAATGACGCAAGTCGCTGGTAGAGCCGGAAGAAGAAAAAAAAGAGGGAAAGTTATTGTTCAAACGGGGGATCCAGATCACTGGGTTATTCAAAAAGTGATAGACCATGACTATGTTGATTTTTATAAGAATGAAATCACAGAACGAGAGAATTTTTTCTATCCTCCATACTTTAAAATCATAGAGATTACCCTTAAACACAGAGATGAGAATCTTGTCATTAAATCCTCAAGTGATTTAGCAGATAGACTAAAGTTAACATTCAAGGAAAGAGTTCTAGGTCCGGAATTCCCCATTGTTAAGCGAATCCACAACTTATTTCTAAAAAAAATAACGTTGAAAATAGAAAAAGACGCAGGTGACAAAAAAGTAAAGGAACGCATTCATCATATTATCGATGAATTTTATTGCGTCCCTACTTATAAATCAATTCGTATCGTAATCGACGTTGACCCCGCTTAACCTAGGTATGTTTTTAACATCCGGCTTCGGGTAGTGAGTCTTAACCTACGAATTGCCTTTTCTTTTATTTGTCTTACTCTTTCTCTTGTTAATTCAAAACGTTCGCCAATTTCTTCTAAAGTCATTGGTGGTTTCTCATTTAAGCCAAAGAACATTCTGACAACATCACCTTCTCTCGCGGTCAAGGTTGTTAAAGAGCGCTCTATTTCAGTTCTTAAAGAATCTAGTAGTAACTTCTTCTCAGGACCAGGTAATGAGTCATTTGGAAGAATATCATACATGCTAGATGAAGATTCATCACCCTCAACAAGAGGAGCATCCATAGATACATGTCGACTGGTATTTTGCAACGATTGTTGAATATCACCAATTGTACAACCTAAAAATTCGGCAAGTTCATCAGCCGATGGTGGCCTTTCAAACTTTTGCTCTAATTCTGAGAAAGCTTTGTTAATTTTACTTATGGTTCCAATTTTATTCAATGGTAAACGAACCACTCTAGCTTGCTCGGCTAAAGCCTGTAAGATAGACTGTCTAATCCACCAAACAGCATAGGAGATAAATTTAAACCCTCTACTTTCGTCAAACCGTTTCGCTGCTTTGATTAAACCAACATTACCCTCATTAATTAAATCTGGCAATGATAGACCTTGATTTTGATATTGTTTGGCCACTGAAACAACAAATCGAAGATTTGCCTTCGTCAATTTTTCTAAAGCTCGCTTATCTCCGTTTCTAATCTTCTGAGCCAACTCTACTTCTTCTTCAGCCGTAATTAAATCAACGCGACCTATCTCCAATAAATATTTATCCAAGGATGCAGTCTCGCGATTCGTAACTTGCTTCGTTATTTTAAGCTGTCTCATAGTTTAAATTAAATTGGTTCGCGTACTATAATAACGTTGTCGCACGTAAAATGGTTGGTTAAAAAAAATCTAAATGATTAAACTGTATCAATTAGAGTGTAATCTGCTTCCCTCAGCGAATATTCTGTGACCGTTTTTAGGAGCTTTTATCGTCATTTAATGTAAACTAGGGCTTAAATAGCGTTGTTTTGCTACTTTTGTAGAATGAAAATTTTAATGGTATGTCTGGGTAATATTTGCAGATCTCCTCTTGCTGATGCGTTGTTACAAAAAAAAATAGACAGCAACGGCTTGAATCACTCGGTAGATTCAGCGGGAACATGTGACAATCACATCGGTCAATCACCCGATTTAAGAATGACGTCAACGGCTGAATCCTATGGTTTATCTATTGATCATCTTCGAGCAAGACAATTTGAAGTTGCCGATTTCGATAATTTTGACCTCATCTATGCAATGGATGATAGTAATTACCAAAATATTCTTTCGTTGTCTAGGAGTAGTGAAGATGAAAATAAAGTAAAAATGATACTTGACGAATCTCATCCAGGCATGAAGTTAGAAGTTCCTGATCCTTATTTTGGAGGTGACAGAGGATTTATAGAGGTTTATAAGCTTCTCGACAATGCAACAGATTGTATTATGAAAAAACTCAACAAATAATGAAAAAAGGTATTCTGTATTTAATTCCGACAACACTTGGAGGCGAAACTGTAAATGATATTATTCCAGCTGATGTGCAGGCTAAAGTTGTAGAATTACGAATTTTCATTGTAGAAAATATTAAATCAGCTCGCAGATTTCTCAGAAAAGTGGATCGATCTTTTCCTATTGATGATTGTGAATTTTTTGTTCTTAATCACAGAACGGATCCAGGTGAATTGTATTCTTTCATTCGACCTGCAATCGATGGAAAAAACATTGGTCTAATGTCTGATGCAGGGAGCCCAGGAGTGGCAGATCCAGGAGGAGCAATTGTAAGTCTTGCACATAGCAAAGAAATAAATGTGCATCCCTTTGTTGGTCCTTCTTCTATTCTAATGACCCTAATGGGAAGTGGCTTCTCGGGGCAAAATTTTGCATTTCATGGTTATTTACCTAAGGAAAGAAAAGCGAGAATTAATGCATTAAAACGATACGAATCAGACACCCGTAAAACCAGAATTACTCATCTTTTTATGGATACTCCTTTTAGAAATATGAATGTTTTGGATGATTTACTGAACGAATTAGCCGATCCAACAATGCTCTGCATCGCCAGTAATATTACAATTTCGAGTCAAGATATTCGCTCAATGACAATTAAAGAATGGAGAATTAAAGCATACGATTTGTCTAAGAAACCTGCAATGTTTGCTATTGGGGTCAATGTTTAAAAGAGAAATTTAGACTCGTTTCTCATTCTAGACTAACATCCTATTACGCTGTAAATAAAAGAGAAATCATGGAGGGTTCAAGAGGAGATTTGTCGCATCATTACACACTATAATTTCAGCTCCTCACTCTCAATTATTTCATCCCTCTTCGCTTCTTAATTGCTTCGTATGAATCTTGAATTTGCTGAAATTTTTCTTTAGCTCCTTTTTGGTATTGCTCACCCATCTGCGCGACTTTGTCCGGGTGAAATTTTATTGCCATTTTTCTATACGCTTTTTTCACCTCATCATTACTGGCAGAAGAAGTTATACCCAAAATAGTATAATCAGAATCTACATTTCGATAGAACATATTCTTCACGCTTTCGAAATCAACAGAAGACACTCCCATTAAATTAGAAATTTGCTCAATTACTCTTATCTCTGGTGGTGAAACATCTCCATCAGCTTTAGCAATTCCAAAAAGATAATGTAGTAACTGCGTTCTAACAGCGGGTTGCATTCTTGTTTGAATATCTTGGCAAATTCGTTGCAAAGGAATAGTATCAGAGTCTAAAAATTGCTTTAATGTTTGCAAATGACTACTAGAAAATTGAGGTCCAAATTGCTGATTAAAAAATGCTTTGACATAGTCTAATTCAGATTTTAATATTTTACCGTCTGCTTTCATTACTGCAGCCGACAGAGCCATCAACATAGTAGGCACATCATTTGAAGATGATCTCTGTTGGTAAAATTGGAATACATCCTCCGGGGTAAATTTACGGCCTTGACTTTGTGCATTTGCTTTTGCACGATTCATTGCACCTTGATAATTCTCTATAAAAGAACCCAGCATGAAACCTAAAACACCTCCCATGAAGCTTCTCTTTAGGAGAAAAAAACCTGCAAACGCAAAAATCCACTTAATCAATACCTTTTTTATTTAAAAATGCCGCTCTGCTATGCAGAACGACATTTTGTTGTTACAAATCTATTAAACTTTCTCTATACTTCTTTCAATGAATTGGTTTAAAGCTTCTCCCTTTAACAATCCTTGAGATAGCAAAGCAATATCCGTTAATTGCTTGACTTTAGATTTTTTAGATTTCTCTGTTTTCGTTTTCAAAATCTCTTGTATTTTTTCATGATTTCCATTAATCATCAAATTGTGCATATCTGGAAATGCACCCATAAAGCCGCCACCGCCCATTTTCTGTTGTTCCATCATTCTGCGAATAAATTCTGGTTGCGTAATAATGATAGGTGCATCATCAGAATTCATACTTTCAAATTGAACAGTAAATTTATCCTTATTAACGGCACCTTCAAATAATGGTTTTAGAGATTCTTCATCTTCTTTGCTTAATTTAGAAGGAATTTCTTCGTCCTTCAGAATTAATTTATCTAAGGTATCAGAATCTACCCGTGAAAAAGCAATACTTTCATAAGTTTGTTCCAATTTTGCTATCCAATGTGGAGCAATCGGTCCGTCTATATGTAGAACATCATAACCTCTGTCTTTTGCCTTCTTTACAAAACCAAATTGTTCAGTAGGATCGTTGGTGTAAAGCATCACGACTTTATCATTTTTATCTTTTTGTGAAGTTTCTATCTTCTCTTTGTATTCATCTATTGAGAAATAATCACCTTCCGTATTTTTAACCAACGAGAATGTTTTGGCTTTTTCACTGAATTTATCATCCGAAAGCGATCCATATTGTACAAATATTTTAAGATCTTCCCATTTAGATTCAAAATCTTTACGATCGTTCTTATACATTGAAGCCAACTTATCAGCTACTTTCTTAGTAATGTGAGAAGATATTTTCTTCACATTGCCATCACTTTGTAAGTATGAACGTGAAACATTCAACGGAATATCTGGAGAATCTATGACGCCATGTAATAAAGTTAAAAACTCAGGTACTATTTGCTCCACATTATCAGTAATGAACACTTGATTAGAGTACAAATTGATTTTATTTCGCTGTACTTCAATATTCTCTTGAATTTTAGGAAAATACAAGATACCTGTCAAGTTGAACGGATAATCAACATTCAAATGAATGTGAAACAATGGAGATTCCATAGTTGTAGGATACAATTCTCTATAAAAAGAATTATATTCTTCCGTTGACAAATCCGCTGGTTTTTTAGTCCAAGCTGGCGAGATATTATTTATTTGATTAGGTATTTCAACTGCAACTCGTTTTACCTTACCATCATCATCCTTCTCCCCTTTTGGGTCATCAATATAGTCCGTTTTCGTACCAAAAAAGACAGCTGTAGGCAAAAATTTACAATATTTATCCAAAATACCCTGCACTCTTGCTTTTTCAATAAATTCTTTCGAATCTTCTGAAATATAAAGAACAATGTCTGTACCAATATGCTCTTTCTCAATTTCTTCGATTGTAAACTCTGGAGAACCATTACTTTCCCATTGTACTGCTTTAGATCCATCTTTGTGAGAGAGCGTTCGGATTTGAACTTTATCTGCCACCATAAATGATGAATAAAAACCTAATCCAAAATGTCCTATAATTTGCTCAGCTCCTTCCTTTCCTTTGTATTTCTCTACAAATTCTTCAGCACCCGAAAAAGCAATTTGATTAATGTATTTATCTATTTCATCCTCAGTCATTCCAACACCATAATCTCTTATCGTTAGAGTCTTTTCTTTTGGGTCAAGAATAACTTCGACTTTTTGCTCTCCTAATTTTCCTTTGAATTCCCCATTCGTAGAATAAAATTTTAGTTTTTGAGAGGCATCAACCGCATTCGAAACCAATTCACGCAAGAATATTTCATGATCCGAGTACAAAAACCTTTTAATAATTGGAAATATATTTTCCGTCTGTACATTGATTTGACCTGTTTTCATTTTATTATTTTTAATTATTTGATTTTATACAGTCAATCACTATGCCATCAACATTTTTATGACAAACTGTCCTAGATTTTGGACAAACTGACACTTAGAAACGAATATTGATTATTTTTACGCAAAAAGTAAGAATGATTTATACCTTTTTTCTTTTTGTACTCTTATTTTTCTCGTTTAAATACGTGAAGAATCTAAAAGCATATTCACTAAACGAATGGGCATTTTCATTTGCATTCTTGGTTAAAGTTATAGCTGGATTTATCTTTTTATATATCTACACTGACATCTATGGTAATGGTTCATTAAGTGCTGATGCAAGTGTCTTTATGACGGAAAGTAAAATTCTGAATGATGTTTTCTTTGTATCGCCGTTCGATTATTTCAGGCTCTTGTTTGGGCTTGGCAACCAAGAAGAATTAATGTTTACTTATCTTCAAGATACATCACATTGGGATGCAGGGGCTCAAACATTAATCAATGACAATAGAAACATTGTTCGCGTGCATAGTCTATTTCATTTTTTTAGTTTCAACAATACTGCCAATCACATTATCGCGATGTGTTTTGTTTCTACAGTTGCCGTTAAGCAATTTTACCTTGCTCTTAAGGACAAGACTTTATTGTCAAATACAACCATTTTTCTCCTTATTCTACTCTTCCCCAGCACTCTTTTTTGGACATCTGGTATATTAAAAGAACCTTTCATGTTTTTAGGTCTAGGTCTATTAGTTAGAGGGCTATGTTATGACAGTTCCGTCAAAAAAAAATGGCTTTTTGCAATCATAGGTCTATTTATCCTAATCGGATTCAAACCCTATGTTTTGATAGCGATTATACCAGCGGGCCTTTTCTTATTTCTTTTTAAGTACGTTACGAAAAGAAAAATTATTGCTTCTCTGATCCTTCTAATGGGTATTCTTTTAATCGCAGTGAGTTTATTCTCAGGGCAGCGAAAAAAAACGGTGCACTTATTATCAAGAAAACAATTTGACTTTAAGAATGTTGGGAAAGGTGGTCTTCATGCTTTAACGGATTCTACCTTTTATTTCTTTCGTCAAAATCAGATTAAAAATTTAAAGATTGAGGGGGACTCTGTTTTAATTACGAAAGAAATGGATGCACTCATATTGAAGCATGGAAGCATGGAAAAACCTATTCCTATTCACTTAAAACCAACTGGAGAAAAATGGTTCGTTTATTTTAAGAATCTTCAAAGTGATGGCTTTATTGAGGTAACATTGATTAATGATTCTTTTGGTCAGTTAATGAAAAATATTCCCGAAGCACTTATCAATAGTCTGTTTCGCCCATTTATTAGCGACCCTGGAGGCTGGCTCAAGTATCCTGCAATGATTGAGACTCTTCTTCTTTTTCTTTTCTTGATTTATGCTATTATAAATAAAAGAGTGTTGTCAAAAAATAAGATCGCGCTTATCGTTGCTCTCGTGCTATTTGTTTTAACATTATCGCTGTTAATTGGATGGGTAACACCCGTTTTAGGAGCAATCGTTCGTTATAGAATACCTGTTTACATTGCTTTGCTTGTCATTGCGGTTATGGTTATTCAACCAAAAAAAAGTAGATAGCTTAAAGTATATAGCGATAAAGTTAATGAAACCAATTCAGATTTTCACGTTATGATATAAAAGTCAAAAGACCATCTAATTTCGCTTTCACTGAAAAAAACAATCCTTAACAAGTTTGATAGGCAAGATTAGTTTAGGTCAGTAAAAACTTTGTACATTTGCGACCATGATTTTAAATGAAGATAAAGCCTTAAAAGTAGCTGAATTTTTGCTCCAAATAAAAGCAATCAAATTGAGTCCTAACGATCCATTTACATGGGCCTCTGGAATTAAATCACCCATTTATTGTGACAATCGTGTTACTTTATCGTATCCACAAATTAGAACGTATATCCGACAGGGTTATGCCGAAAGTGTACTTGATTACTATGGCAAACCCGATGTAATTGCAGGTGTTGCAACTGGAGGGGTAGCTCAAGGAGCATTAGTTGCTCAAGAATTAGGACTTCCATTCATTTACATTCGAAGTGAAGCGAAGGAGCATGGAATGGGTAATCAAATTGAAGGTTATTATGAGGAAGGCCAAAAGGTTGTTGTAATAGAAGATCTAATTTCAACAGGTGGAAGTAGTCTCAAAGCGATTCAAGCATTGCGCGAAGCAAAGCTAGAAGTAAAAGGTCTTATTGCTATTTTTACATACGGATTTGAGTTAGCGCACACCAATTTTTCAGATGCCGAATGTCCCTATGTAACACTTACAGATTATGACACCATGCTCACTAAGGCTTTGGACAGTAATTTAATATCCGAAGATGATCTTTCTTCCCTTCAAGAATGGAGAAGAAATCCAAAAGGATGGAAATAAAACGAATATGACAATTGACAGCGATAAAGTAAATGTAACAACGACTCCGGAAATTATCATTAACTTTTTGAAGGATGCAAACAACTTAATTCATCTTTTGCCTCAAGACAATATTTCGGATTTCAAATCATCTGAACAAGAATGTTCTTTTAAAGTGCAAGGTGGAATTACTATTTCACTAATAGAAGATGGGACTGAGGGAGTTGAAAAATTATTCTTAAAATCTGGTGAAAAATCGCCTTTCCCATTTCGTTTAACTATTCACATGAACCAGAAAGGAGAATTAACTGAAGGCTATATCCATTTTGATGGAGAGGTCAACATGTTCTTAAAAATGATGGTAGAAAAACCGTTAACAAACCTGTTTAACTACATGTCTAATAAACTGATGGAGTATTACGCTTAAAGAAACTTAATTTCCTTTAAGTCATATTCTCGTCTTTCATTTTCAACTTGCAACACAAGCTTTCCAGAAGTTAAAACATCGATGATTTTCCCTTCAAACTTACCGTTGGAATCTTTGTAATTTGCCAATTCTTGAAATTGATACAAGTTCTTCAAATAGTCTTTTTTTATTCCAGATTGATCAGCAAATTCCAACTCGTTTGTATTAAAGGCATCAATGAAACTCATCAAAATATCAACTGGCGCTCTTTGCAGACCACTTTCAGAAAATAAACTAGTCGCGTTTAGTCCTTTGAAAATTACTTGATTTACATTCAGACCAACTCCTACAATTGAACTCTTAATCTCAGAGCCAGCCAATTGATTTTCAATTAAAACACCAGCTATTTTCCTGTTCTTTACTACGATGTCGTTAGGCCATTTTATTCTTGCATCAACTCCCAGTCTAGAAAGTAAATGAATTAAACTTAATGAAACCAATTGTGTCAAGGTAAACTGTTTTTCCACTGACAGATTGACGTTCTCTAAATAAAACGAAAATGTCAAGTTTTCTCCAGCACTAGATAGCCACACAGCTCCTCTTTGACCTTTACCGTCACTTTGCTCGTCTGCCAAAACAACAGTCCCGGAATCAATCTTCCCCACTTTTACAAGATTGGCAACATAATTGTTCGTAGAATCTACAGATGATAAACGAATAATTTTTACGCCTATTTTCATTACTCATTTTTAACAGTTGATGGCGGTAAAATTACAGTTTATTTTAAATTAAAGCTTAGTTTTGTCTAAGCGAAAAACACTACATGAAGAAAGGAATAAAAATCAGTGAATCACAGCAACTTTGTGATACCATTGTAGAGGGAATGCAAGAGAATAAAGCGAATGAAATAGTCGTGTTGGATTTAAGAGAAATCGATAGCGCTGTTTGTGATTTTTTTGTTATTTCTTCAGGGGATTCTTCAACGCAAGTAGATGGTATTTGCTCATCAGTCGAAAAATACACGAGAGAGAACATTTCTGAGAAACCTTGGAGAATAGAAGGAAAAAGCAATAGTGAATGGATTTTAATGGACTATATTAGTGTAGTTGCACATGTGTTTCATAAAGAAACGCGTGCTTTTTTTGATCTAGAAGATTTATGGGCAGATGGTAAAAGAACAGATGTTCCAAATTTAAATTAAAAGGCTTCGTTTTAGATTAAACAATAGAAGCAGAAAAAACAATACAATGGCAGAAAAAAAGGATGGAAAAAAGGGTAACAGTCGCTTTTCAATTTATTGGATTTATGGCTTTATTGGATTAGCATTTATCGGCTTTTCTCTATTTTCCAATAGTTCAGGTAACATTCCTGTAAAGTACGAAAGTACTTTTATAGAACTCGCAGAAAAAGGATATGTAGTTGATGTGAAAATGATAAACAGAGTCCGTGTTGACTTTCAATTGAATTCTGAGGGCTCAAAATTTATAAAGAGCACAGATGATGGACAGTTTTCTGGAATGAAAGAAATGCTGAACCGAGGTAATCGTCTCGGAGGTAAAACCAAATTTTCCGTTGAGATTTTTGATGCTGGCGCCTTTTCTACAAAGATTGATAATCTGAATACTAAGTTGAAAGCAGAGGGCAAACAACTGGTCCAAATGGTGCCAGTCCAAGAGGTTGATTATATTGGTAACCTTATCAGTTTCTTACTGCCCATCGTTATTCTATTGGCCATATTTATGTTTGTAATGCGCAGAATGGGGGGTGGCTCAGGTGGTGGCGGAGGTCAAATTTTTAACATAGGAAAATCAAAAGCCAAACTTTACGACAACGGAAAAACAACGAACACTACTTTTAATGATGTAGCTGGTTTAGAAGGAGCAAAAGAAGAAGTGGAAGAAATCGTCGAATTTTTAAAAAACTCAAAAAAATATACTGACTTAGGAGCTAAAATTCCTAAGGGAGCCCTACTTGTAGGACCTCCCGGTACGGGAAAGACGTTACTAGCGAAAGCTGTAGCGGGTGAAGCAAAGGTTCCTTTCTTTTCATTATCAGGATCTGATTTCGTAGAAATGTTTGTCGGAGTTGGAGCTTCGCGTGTCCGTGATTTATTCAAACAAGCAAAAGAGAAAGCACCGTCAATTATCTTCATTGATGAGATTGATGCTATTGGCCGAGCCAGGGGTAAAAACAATGGTTTGGGATCTAATGACGAGCGTGAAAACACATTGAATCAATTGTTAACAGAAATGGACGGTTTTGGAACCAATTCCGGTGTAATCATTCTTGCTGCCACTAACAGAGCTGATGTTTTGGATAAAGCATTAACAAGAGCAGGACGTTTTGATCGACAAATTTTTGTTGACATGCCTGACTTAAATGAGCGTAGAGAAATCTTTGCCGTCCATTTAAAACCAATCAAACTTGAAAAAGAAATTGATGTTGAATTTCTATCTAGACAAACACCTGGTTTTTCAGGTGCGGACATTGCCAATTTGTGCAATGAAGCAGCGTTAATAGCAGCAAGAAATGGGAAGAAGCAAGTAGAAAAACAAGACTTTTTAGATGCCGTGGATAGAATTATCGGTGGACTTGAGAAGAAAAACAAAATTATCACACCAGAGGAGAAAAAAGCCATTGCCTTTCATGAAGCTGGACACGCCACTATTTCTTGGATGCTGGAGCATGCTAATCCTTTGGTTAAAGTAACAATTGTTCCTAGAGGAAGATCTTTAGGAGCGGCATGGTATCTTCCAGAAGAGAGAATGATTACCACAACTGAGCAAATCCTTGATGATATATGCAGTGCTTTAGGTGGTAGAGCAGCCGAGCAGTTAACTTTTGGTAAAATCAGTACCGGTGCTTTAAGTGATTTAGAAAAAATTACAAAGCAAGCCTATGCAATGGTGACAATTTATGGTTTAAATGAAAAAGTAGGTAACATCTCTTACTATGATCCAAATGGTAACCAGTTTACAAAGCCTTATTCTGAAGAAACTGCAAAAATTATTGATCAAGAAGTCAGTAATTTAATTGAAGAACAATACCAGAGAGCATTGAGTTTACTGAAAGAAAATAAAGAAAAACTTGGTTTACTAGCAGAACAATTATTAGATAAAGAGGTTATTTTTAAAGAGGATTTAGTTTCTATATTTGGAAAGAGAATTTGGGATAAAGAACCTGTTGTTGAAAAAACACAGGTTTCCAAAAATGAAGTACAAGAAGAAAATAAAGAGACGACTGAAGACAAATCAAGCAAAATAACTGAGAATCTAGAACCAGACAATGAAACTGATACGGAAAATAATAAAGAAGTGGACAGCACTGCGGACGAAAGTAATTCCGGAGCCTAACTTTGTTACTGTATATCAGGGTACCGATGAGTATAGCGCGCGTATCTTTAAATTGAAACTAGAAGATGCCGGAATACCCGTTATTATTGTTGATGAAAGAGATTCCTCATACAATGCCTTTGGATATGTCCATCTAAAAGTAGAGAGAGAAAATAAACAAGTAGCCACTGAGTTAATTGAAGATAAAAATGAATAACATCGTAGTAAGAACTATATCAGGTGCTGTTTTTGTCGCGTTAATTTTAATTCCTTTATGGCTTTCTAAAGAGACCGCTGGAGTTATTTTTTCATTATTTATGCTTCTAGGACTTATTGAATTTTACAAATTGTTTAACATGAGTAAAATCGTTTCTGTTAATTGGAAATGGGCAAGTGCTATTGGTTTTTTCATTTATGCGCTAATTTCAGGAGTTATTTTCAATATCATACCTGTCCAATTGCTTGTTGTTATTGTTCCGCTAATATTCATTCTATTTATTGGTGAAATTTGGCAGAAAAAAGAGAACCCATTGTTAAATGTAGCTATTATTGGTCTAGGTCATCTTTATGTTATTATCCCTTTTCTCTTTATGATATACTTAATTAAGAATGACGATAGCTCCTTCCCTTTGCTTGCTGGTATGTTTATATTGATTTGGATGAATGATACTTTTGCCTTTCTTTCTGGGAAATTTTTCGGAAAAACAAAACTCCTCGAACGAATCTCACCAAATAAAACATGGGAAGGAACAATTGGAGGTTCATTCTTTACATTACTTGCAGGAGTTGCTATCGGGTTTTTATTTGATCAAGAAAATGTCGTTTTCTGGATTATTTCAGCAATCATCATCGCTCCTTCAGCAATTATTGGAGATTTACTGGAGTCACTATTCAAAAGAAATGTTGGAGTAAAAGATTCTGGTTCTATAATGCCAGGTCATGGTGGTATTCTTGACCGTTTTGATGCAACCCTATTTACAATTCCAATATTCTTTGCTTGGGTAGTCATCTACAAACTTATATGCTAAAAATGAAGAATGCTGTTAGTTTTACTATCCTCTTAATTTTATTACCACTAGTTTCTTTTTCTCAAAACGAGAATAGACAACCGGTAGAACAACATGAACATGGTAAAAATGAAATTGGTTTAGCTATTGCTCCAGCCTATTTTGTAAAAGAAGAAGTCATAACCTTATCTATGCATTTACATTATATCAGAACAATTTCACACTCAAAGTTTGGACTTGGGGCTAGTTTTGAGCGCATTGCATTTGACCCGAAACATAGCACTCTTGGACTGGTTTTTACCTATAGACCAATTGAAGGGTTGAACTTTTCAACATCACCCGGAATCACATTTGAAGATGGAAATCCAGGCGCTTTTTTTGCATTACATCTAGAAGCGGCTTATGAATTTGAAATCGGTGATTTTCATATTGGTCCAGCCATTGAATTTGCAAGAGACCCAAATGACTCCCACTTAAGTATAGGTGTTCATTTTGCATACAGCTTCTAAATTAATCCAATTATTTTACTGTTAAAAAATCAAAAGAATTCATTTTCCGTTTTTTTACTTTAGCTTTTTTAGTAACTTGGTACGAATTATTAATTAAAACGAAATTATGAAAAAGGTATTTTTAGCACTTTCTTTAATGATGTTTGTTGGAACTGTTGGAACTTCAGTTTATGCAGCAACTTCTGACACTACAACTGAAATCAAGAAAGACGACGATAAAAAGAAAAAGAGAAAGAAAAAATCTAAGAAATCTGAATGCACCATGGACAAATCCACGGCAAAGTCAGGTTCTTGTTCTTCTAAATCTGGAGCAACTGACAAAAAATCATGCTGTTCTTCTAAGAAGAAATAAATTTTTAAAAGGTAATAAGGCCATTTTGCGGTCGTCTAGTTTAGTCGAAATGCAAAGTGGCTTTTTTTTTATGGAATTTAATTAAGTTCGATTCCCAAAGGACAATGATCCGATCCATGCACATCATTCAATATAAAGGCATTTTTCAACTTTGAATTCAATGATTGTGATACCAAAAGATAATCAATTCTCCAGCCAACATTTCTATCTCTTGCCCCTCCTCGATAACTCCACCAAGAATATTTGACTTCACCTTGATGCTTTTCTCTAAATGAGTCGACTAGACCGCTAGATATAAAATTATCCATCCCATTTATTTCCTGTTGTGTATAGCCAGCACTTTTGTTGTAATTGGCTTTTGGTCTAGCTAAATCAATATCTCTATGTGCGACATTAAAATCACCACATGCAATGACTGGTTTTTTCTTTTCCAATTTTTGGATATAAGCTAGTAAATCAGAATCCCATTTTTGACGATAATTCAAGCGTGACAAATCATTCTTAGAATTTGGTACATAAATTGACAGAACAAAATAATCCTCAAATTCAGCGCAAGTAACTCTACCTTCTTGATCATGTTCCTCAATGTCTATATCATAGGTCACAGCAATTGGCTTTAACTTTGATAAAATGGCCGTTCCTGAATAACCTTTTTTAACGGCTTGATTTGCAAAAACTTCATAATGAGGCATTGATTCACCAATTGCCTCTACAACTTGCTCTACAGATGCTTTTGTCTCTTGCAAGCAAATAATATCCGCATTTACATATTGCATGTCTTTAAAGAAATTTTTCTTTGTGATTGCTCGGATACCATTCACATTAAAAGAAATTATTTTCATACTATTTTGTTTGATTCAAACTTAGAAAAAAGAGCCGAATATCAGATGGGTTTTAGTACATTTATTCTTTATGCTTAAATTTTTAGTCATATTATTCCTTGTTCTATTCGTTCAGAATGAAACAATTGCACAAAGAAATGCTGAATTAAGTATTCTTTCGTGGAATGTTTTTTTGCGTCCGGCCATTCTTAATGATGGTCAGTTAGACCGTGTTGATAGCATTGTAAAATATTTAGAAAATTCTAACGCTGACATTCTTGTTCTTCAGGAAGTTTTCCATAAAAAAGCTCGACGAAAATTAACAAAGCAACTAAAAAAAGAATATTACTATTCAACAAAAATGGGGAAAAAAAGCTTTTGGGGAATTTCATCTGGTGTTGTTATTTTTTCAAAGCATAAAATTCTAAAAGAGAAGCATGTTGCTTTCAAATCAGCTACAGGAAGCGATAAAATGGCCCGTAAAGGTGGGGTTTCTTCGATTATTGAGTTCTTCAATACCAAAATTCAAATTATTGGAACGCACCTCCAAGCGGGAAAAGGACCAAAAAGAGAGAATATTCGAAAAAAACAACTTCGAAAACTAAAATCCATTGAAGACACTACAGTTGTAGCTTCCATTTACGCAGGTGATTTTAACATTGAAAATTCTACAATTCCTTTTGGGCAAATGATTGAGTCACTGAATTGTGATAATATTAACACCTCAGGAATATTGAAAAAAACATCCAATTTTTCAGATCAAAAGCTTTACCCAACCACTGGGAAAGCCAAATGGATTGATTTTATTCTACTTCGAAAAAATAAAAATTCAAAACTTAAAAAAAGTCGAATTGAAGAACCGAAAAGCAAAATTAAAGGCAGACTTTCTCGACTTTCTGACCACAATCCAATAATTAGTACAGTCGTATTATTGTAACTAATTCCTTGTTATCTTTGTCCAGTATGAAAATTGACAAGCAGACTTTAGATGACTTAGAATTCACAACTATACTTAAATGGTTAAGCGATCACGCCATTTCTGATTCTGCAAAAGTCAAATTTCACGAACTTTCACCCAGTGCAGACAGAAAGGAAGTTTTAAATGAGCTAAGCAAGGTCAATGAGCTGCTTAAAATCAGAAGAGAAGGGGAAACATTTCCACATATAGATTTTGAAGAATTGATTGAAGAAATAAAATTACTTCCCATAAAAAATTCTGCGATTCAGCTCGAAGGGTTCATGCGGATATATAGTGCATCACTATTAGTAAATAGTTTGCTTTACTTTTTTGATAAAAGAGAAAAAGAATATCCATTTCTGAATGAAGTTGTGAATGCAGCTTATTTTACCCAAGAAATTAGTGAAGCTATTCAAGCAGTTTTTGACAAGCATGGAAAAGTTAAAGATGATGCTTCGGAAGAATTATTCACAATTAGAACGCAACTTAAATCTATAAAAAGGCAAATAAATCGAAACTTTGATAAAGAAGTAAGTCGATTGCTGAAAGACAACATTCTCGGAGAAACCAAAGAGACTTTCATCAATGAACGACGTGTACTATCGGTTCTTGCTAATCACAAGCGTAAAATATCAGGTACTGTTGTTGGCTCAAGTAAATCAGGTAACTATACCTATATTGAACCACAAATAAATGTCAGCCTCAATAACGAATATGAATTGTTGCTCGATGACGAACGTAAGGAAATTTTCAAAATTTTACAGGTTCTAAAAACGCAGTTATTCGTTCACATTAAGTTGATAGAAGAATATCAAAAAATCTTGGTTGAATTTGACTTTATCAATGCAAAAACAAGATTAGCTATCGAACTCGATTGCTGTCTTCCTGCTATTTCAGAAAAATTAGAAACGGACTTAAAAAACGCTTATCACCCTATTCTTTTGAAAAATAACAAAGCCCAAAAGAAGAAAACTCTTCCACAACAAATTGAAATGAATAAATTTGGGAGAATGCTCGTTATTTCAGGCCCAAACGCCGGTGGTAAAAGCATCACCCTAAAATCAATAGGAATTCTTCAGCTGATGCTACAAGGTGGACTTTTAGTCCCAGTCCACCCGAATAGCAAAATGTGTCTGTTTCAGAATATTTTAACTGACATCGGTGACAATCAATCCATAGAAAATGAACTGAGCACTTATTCATATCGATTAAAAAGAATGAATCACTTCTTGCAAGTTGCCAATAAAAAAACATTGTTCTTACTGGATGAATTTGGAACTGGTTCTGACCCAGATTTAGGCGGAGCATTAGCAGAGGTTATTTTTGAAGCGTTGTACAATAAGAAAAGTTATGCTGTAATAACAACTCACTATAACAACATTAAATTAAAAGCACATCAATTACGAAATGCGATCAATGGAAGCATGCTTTTCAATACAGAAACTTTGGAGCCACGATATGAGTTCTCGATAGGACAACCTGGAAGTTCATTTACGTTTGAAGTTGCTAAAATTAATGGGATCCCCGACGAGTTAGTTGAAGAAGCAAAAAACAAACTAAGCGATAGCAAAGTTAAGATGGACAAACTTCTCAGTGATTTGCAAAAAGAGAAAACATACTTAAACCAATTAAATAAAGCCCACATAGAAGCACAAGATATTGCTCAGGAAGCTTTTAGTAACTATACCACAAAAAAAGAACTATACGAAAGCAAGTTACAAAATATGCGTTCCAGCTCTGAATCAAATCAGAGGCACATCAATGCTGGTAAAAAATTAGTCGCTTTCATCGATAACTACAACATTAACACTAAGAAAAAAACTATCAACGATAAGTTATTAGAAGAAGTACGAAAGTATTTAGCTGTTGAAAAATCAAAAATCATTACAGCAAAACAAAAAGTCAAAGAAAAAAAATCTGGAATAGTTGCAACCAATAAAAAGATAAAAAAAATACCTCAAAAGGAAGAATCATATCAAAGGAGTAAGATTAAAATTGGCTCCAGAGTTAAAATGTTAGCAACAAAACAAATTGGTATCGTAGAAGAAATAAAAGGTGAAAATGTAACCGTTTCATTCGGCTTTGCAAGAATGAAGGTGAAACTTACTAAATTAACTTTTGTTGACAATAAATAATTTTGAGTGAAAGAACAAGCCGTTGCTTTCGTCAAAGTAAAATATACAATTATGAAAACATTATTTTTAAGTTTACTCATTTTAGTTCTAGCAGGATGTTCAACAGTAAAAGAAACAACTGAACATACCAAAAGGCAACGTCCTCTTGCTTATTTGAATGGAAAATTTTTTGAACAAGATGGGAAAAAAATGATGTATGGAGGACCAGATTCAACTCAACATTTTATTATTGATAATTCTTCTTTAGTCAATGAGCAATTTCATTATGGAATGGGGAGAGAAGCATTTCCTGCATTGTTAAAACCAGAATTTATTTCGATCTCAGAAGCTAATGCCTTTTGGCCAGATTCTGCTCGATTCTTACTCGCGTATTCAGGTGATGATGTAAAAGCGTATTCTGTGAAAGATTTAACCAGACACGAAGTTGTCAATGATGAGTTGAACGGTCACCCAATTATGGCTGCGTATTGCATTTTAGCGGATTTAGGAGCAGTTTATGACAGACAATATGGTGATGAAATTTTGACTTTTGCGCTAAGTGGATACACGTATTTCGACAAAGAAGTTTGGAATGGTTTAGATGGATTCGTCTTATGGGACAGAGAAACAGAGAGTTTATGGTGGCCTTTAATTGGCAAAGCGTTCTCCGGATTTTTAAAAGATGTGAAATTACAAGAGCTTGACAGAAGTCAATGGAAAGATATTACTTGGAGGGAGGTCAAAAAATCATATCCCAATGCAAAAGTTCTCAAATCAGGTCAAGATTACGAAAGACCTACTAGTTGGAATAAGATTGAAGATATTGACCGAATTTTAAAAAACTTTAAATGAAGCTAAGTAGATCACAAAAAATAATGCGTTTATTCACTTCTGAAGAACGTTTTAAAATGATGAAAGAAGAGTCAATGATATGGGGATTTACTTGTTTAAATTGCACTGAACGAACTTCCTTTTGGGAAATGGGAGGAATTCGATACAAAGCTTCAGGAACACCAAAAATGAGATTTTCCTGTCCAAAATGTAAGCATAAGGCAATCCAATTAATTGATAAATTAGAACTTTAGAAAAAAGAAGCATTGAAGAGCAGAGTTCCATCCATATTATCAATTACTTTTCTAACAGGTGCTCTCTTCACTTTTACATTTTGTGGTGATTCTATCTATATAGAAAACGAACCCGATATTCAGCCTTTGTCAAAAAGTTGGGAAAAAGTAATACCCAACCAAAAATTACCAGATGGAATTGTGTCATTAAGTGCTAAGCAATGTGGTGTCTGCCATCAAGACCATTACAAAGAATGGTCACAATCAACACATGCCCATGCGTGGACAGATTTACAATTCCAATCTGAAATCAAGAAGGAGTCAAGTCCATTTATGTGTATCAATTGTCACATACCATTACAAAATCAGCAGGAGTATATCATTGAAGGCTTAATTGACGGAGATATTTATCGGCCAGTTAAGAAGAAGAATCCTAACTTTGACCGAGAATTGCAATTAGAAGGAATTAACTGTGCAACTTGCCATGTTCGGAATGGAGCTGTTATTGGTCCAACAGGTACCACAAAAGCACCCCATAAAACTATTAAAGACACTGAATTCCTATCTGAGAGTTTATGTATTTCTTGCCACAATGCTGTTGCAGTAGTCACTCCTACCCTCGCCTGTTCTTTTGAGACTGGAGATGAGTGGGAATCAGGCCCTTACTTCGGGAAAGAAAATTGCATTGATTGTCACATGACCGCGGTTAATAGAGAAGTTATGAAAGGAATGGGAAAACGACCAAGCCGTATTCACAATTTTGCGGGTTCTGGAATACCTAAATTTGATACGGTGGCAACCAATATGAAAAACGGATTAGAATTCTATCCAACGTTGTCCCAAAAAATAATCAGTTTAAGCGACAGTATTTTCTTTACTCTCAAAGTTAAAAATGAGCATGCAGGACATAAGGTTCCAACTGGAGATCCCGAACGTTTTTTCTTAATTACGTTTGAACTCAAAAATGAAAAAAATGAGACAATTGCAATAACAACGGATAGAATTGGTGAAAAATGGCAGTGGTACCCTGCAGTTAAAAAACTTTCAGACAACAACTTAGGTCCAAATGAAGAACGCTTGTATTCATTCACACAAAAGTCAATTGAGCGAGGTAATTATGAATTATCTGTAAAAGTAACTAAGCATAGAATGACAAATAAATCTGCTGAATATAATGGGTTAAGAAGTAATTATCCGACGTTTATAACGATTTATGATGATACGTTTAAAATTGGAGTTAACTAAAAAGTTCTTTTATCTGCTCAGTGTTAAATGACTTTTCTACTTTATCTACCTGAATTATGCTCTGAGATACTTGCTTCTTTTTATTCTGAAGATTTGTAATTTTTTCTTCTATAGTATCTTTGCAAATCATTTTGTAGGCCATTACTTTTTTATTCTGCCCAATCCTGTAACAGCGGTCAATTGCCTGGTTTTCTACAGCTGGATTCCACCAAGGATCAACTAAAAAAACATAATCTGCTGCTACTAAATTTAATCCAACCCCACCAGCTTTTAAGCTTATTAAAAACACCCTGACATCATCATTCTCTTGAAAATTCTTCACTATTCCTTCTCTGTCTTTCGTTTTTCCGTCTAAATACTCATACGACACATCATACTCTTTTAACCTTTCTCTTATAAGCCCGAGCATGGATGTAAATTGTGAGAAAACCAAAATTTTATGATTAGTGATTTTATTCTGTATATTTTCAATAAGAATATCCAATTTGATAGAGGCTTTCCCATGGTTAAAATCATCCTTTATCAATTCAGGGGAATTACATATTTGTCGTAATTTTGTTAAACCTTGCAAAACATACATTTGCGACTTTTCAACACCATGTTCATCAATCTTATTTAATAAATAGTCACGATATTCTTCTTTAACGACCTCATACACTCGACGTTGTTCCAAACCCATTTCACAATACAGCACAGTCTCAGTCTTTTCGGGAAGTTCTGTTGCCACTTGTTCTTTGGTTCTCCTCAATAAAAAAGGATGTATAATATTACTCAATAAAGATGATGCGTCCTTATCTCCTTTCTTATCAATTGCTTCAGAGAACTCTTTTCTAAAATTAGACATTGACCCTAAAATACCTGGATTCAAAAAATTCATTTGTGCATATAAATCAAATGTATTATTTTCTATTGGTGTACCAGTCAATGCTAATCTATTTTCAGACTGTAGCAATCTTACTGCTTTATATCGCTTGGAATTAGGGTTTTTTACAGCTTGACTTTCATCTAAAATAACGTAATTAAACTTAATTTCTTTCAAAACTTCAATATCGTTTAATATTGAACCATAAGTTGTCAGAATAACGTCAAATTTAGAGAAGTCATTTACTAACATTTTCCGCTTGTTTCCAGTATATACAATGACTTTTAAGCTAGGGCAAAAATTTTCTATCTCTTTTTGCCAATTAAAAATCAAAGAGGTTGGCATAATAACTAAATGTTGGTTTTTAACCTTCTTTTTAGATTTCAAGTAACTGAAAAATGTAATCACTTGCAATGTTTTCCCGAGTCCCATATCATCTGCAAGGCATCCTCCTAAATTATTCTCATCTAAAAAAACTAACCAATTTAAACCCTCTTTTTGGTAAGGTCTCAATGTTGCTTTTATGTTTTTGGGAACATTGACCGCTATCGAAGTTTCTAAATTCAGTAAACGAATTCTTTTTTGTTGTAAGTCCATTAAAAACTTAGGAGTAGTTTCTAATTCGTTATACAATTCATCAATAATATTAAATTGAAAATTCGATATTTTTATCTTATCATTCTTTACTTCACCTATTTTAAAGTATTTACTAAATTTTTTCAACCACTCCTCTGATAAGATACCAATGCTACCATCGTCTAATTGAACGTATTTACTTTTGTTTAATAGTGTTTTTCTAATCGTGTTCAATGATACTTTTTGCTTGCCGAATTTCACTTCAATATTCAAATCAAACCAATCTATATCAGAACTTACGCTTATACTTATTGTTGGTTTATTTAGGTTAAACTTAAACGATTTAAGGTCATTTGCCCCAAAAACCTCAATGCTTTTATGCTTTAGTTTTTCAGATGCTTTTAACAACCATTCATTTTCTATAAGTTGATTTGGTGTAAGAAAGAACAGTCCATCTTGTTGTTCAAAATCTGGATGCAATTCTTTAAACTCTTCCAAAAAATTATTTTCGAAAGATTCATCTCGTTTAATTATTTGTTGAGTTTTTTCATCAAACATTTGCTCTTTTGTGTGTAACAAAATGTTTTTATCGTTGTACTGAACAACTAGTTTAAAAACAATAAACTCACCTTCAAAGTCTGAAAGATAAACTTGCCTTTCTAGCTGGCTCTGATTTATGCGTTTTTTTGACTTCTTATAAACTTTTGTTTTAATCTCAAAATGCTCTGTTAAAGGAGCAATTATTTCTGAATATAATTTATCAAAATCTTTTTTCTGAAAATTAATTTCTCCTCTACCTTGAAGTTTATTGATATAAATAAAGCTATGTAGTTCATCAAAAAGATAAACTTCCTCTTTTATTTTGACGAAATAGGGGTAAATTTTAACTGAACTGGAATCAATTTGATAAGTTTTATCGTTGTTAATGGATAATTTACATTTTAATGTATAAAACTCACCATTCTCTATCAGGGTAAAAAATAATCTAACTTTCCCATTTTTAAATACTAAGGGTTTTAAGTTTTTTTTGACGAGTGATTTTCTACTCTTTTTTTCAAAAAATAAATATTTTTCAGTTGCTTTAATGAAGTCTTGAAAAGCTAAAAATGAAAATTTCAATTCTTCAACGTTAAATTCATTGCTAAAATAGTCGTTCGCATTTTTAAAGGCTAAAGCTTTGATAACTACAAGCTGCTCTTCATTGCTCCAGCTTTTTATGTAATCCATCAAATTATATTCAGTTATTTCATTAAAGGAAGAGGCGAACTCTGTAGTTTTTTTCTTGAATTTCGCAATAAATGGAATTAAACTAAGAAAACCTTTTAACCCACCAGTATCAAATTCAAAACAGAAACCCAAACCATGGGTATCAATAACAGACGGGTTTCTTTTCAAGATAAATAAAGACTCTTTTTTCTTAATTTCTGGAATTAACTCGTCTTTTACAAGACTTAAATTTGGCACGAAATTTTTCACTTTTTCTATCACCTCAGCCCCATTCACACCGAGTGAGAAGTCAAAATACTTTTCATAATTGTCGTTTATAGACATACTATATGGTTCTAAGAACAATTCAATGCTGTTATTTAAATAATTTGGGGAGAAAATATTGCCCCCATATTTATCATAAATAGTAATTAACGCTCTCACAACATGCTCACAAACAACTTTTTTACTTCCACAAGTGCAACTTGTTTCTAAATAATTTGTTATCTTATCATACGTGAAAACTTGTTGTTCCTCATGACTATAAATTTTATCATAAACAGTGATTATTTTCCCCAACTCAAGAGAGATTATTTTAATTTCGTAATATCTTTCATAGTATTTATCCTGTAATTTTTTACTCAGGGTTTCAATTATTCTATCTGTCAGTAGATGGTTCTCTAAAAAAATAACATTCTCTTTCTTTAGAGAAATGGTATTACCAAATAAATCTTTATCTTGGGTTTTGTTTTTGTTCTTTTCCAAAATATAATCAATACCTGCTACTTCATGTTTACATAATCCCCCATAATTATAGCGGCAAGTGCAATTACTATTTATTGTGCCATCATAAAACTTCACCTCTATTATGTATGGTCTGCTTTCTGAACCCTTATAAACAAATTCGTATCTATTTTTAGTTGACACAACATTGACTAAGGAAATTGCTTCTGCCTTCTCAAGTATTACGGTACTTGCACCGTTGCTTTTATATTCAATTAATGATTTCGTATCCATAAATAAATTACTAAAAATGTAAAAAGAAATATCGATTCTATGGTGTTTTCCAGCTAATTACAGCTTAGAAAACAAGAATATAAAAGTACTTTTTTCATTCAGTTCAAAAGTAATCTAGGATGAAAATGTTACTTTAATTATTCTAGCATTTTCATCTTTGATGCTCACCGCTACCCTCCCAACACACAGCCCAACACACCAATGAATTTCTTCAACATCAGTCACAACAAGAACTTCTTGTTTTTGCAAAGGGGTTAGCCCTGTGTCTTTAATAATATCCGAAATTAATTTTGATCCTTGCATACCGATTGGTTTCATACGGTCACCAATTTGCCACCTTCGTAATAATAACTCGCCTTTTATTTTATCAGAATCAAGAAAAATAGCATTTTTTGTGAAGTTTTTCGGCAATATTCTCACCTCTTCAATGGTTAGTTTTTTATTTAGATTTTTTCTTTCTTTCTTCAAAAAATAGAGACAATCGTTTTGTTTCACAATGGAAATAAAGTCAAACGAATTTTCTGAAAGCATGATTTTTTTTCCGTTTTTCAAATGGCAAAGTCGATTTAATTCTTCCACTTTAGCAACAGGTTGATTTAACTGTCTCATCAACTCAATTCTTTGAAAATCATCCAATTTTTCATAAATGGAGCCATCCATCGTCTGGTTCAATTCTACACTTTTCATAATTGGGCGAATATTTTGCTCTAAATCCCTTTGTTTCTGTTGAAACTGTTCTACCAAAATCAATACACTTTCTTCCAAACTTGGAATGTGATGGTTCAATATAGGTAGAATAGCATTTCGCAGAAAGTTCCGTCTGTATTTATTAGAAATATTGGATGTATCTTCACGCCATTCCATTTTGTTTAGCTGGGCGTATTCTTTTATTTCTTCTTTCGAGAATGGTAAAAATGGACGAATAAATTGATCATTTCTCTCCAGCATTGATGCTAAACCAATGACTCCCGATTTTCTCGCGAGATTTAGAAAAAAGGTTTCGACTTGATCGTTTTTATGGTGGCCTAGAGCGACAAAGCTACCTTCATTTTTCAGCAAAAAATAATTGAACCAATCATATCGAACACTTCTCGCTAACGCTTGTAAGTTACCACCAGAGTTCAATTGAGCTCTTAAATTGATTACTTTTTTATGGAATGGCATTGCAAATTGTTGACAAAATTTCTCTACAAACAGTGCATCTTTCTCTGAAGCATCCGCTCTTAGTTGGTAGTTTACATGCAGCACTTCAACAGCAAAGTTTAATTTCTTTAACGCAAAAGCTAACGCAATTGAATCCAGTCCTCCACTAACTGCAATGTATATTCTGGCACCATGAACATCTGTCCAATTAGTAAGAATATGTTCCTCAATTTTATGCATTCAGCTTATCTAAAATTCCTTTCACCTTTACCTGACATTCCTCGTACTCACTTTCTGCCGTAGATTGAATAGTTATTGCACCTCCGACTGCACAAGATAAATATCTTTTAGTTCGATTGTAAACTAGTGTCCTAATGATTACATTCAAATCGAAATCGCCGTTTGGAGAAATATACCCAATTGAACCTGAGTAAATTCCACGTTTAAACTCTTCGTGTTTTTCAATGAGTTTCATGGCACTAATTTTGGGTGCACCTGTCATAGAACCCATTGGAAATGTCGCTCGAAGAATGTCTGTAAAAGATAGATTATTTTTCACTTGACAGGAAATCTTAGAAATCATCTGATGTACCGTTTCAAAAGTATAAATCTGCATCAATTCCTCCACTTGTACACTTCCTTTTGTTGCAATTTTCGATAAATCATTTCGGACCAAATCTACAATCATTACGTTCTCAGAGCGTTCTTTTTCATCAGTAAAAAGTTCTTTTTTCAGATGCTCATCCTTTTCTTGAGAAGAACCTCGTTTTCGCGTCCCTTTAATGGGTGAAGAAATAACTTTACTTCCTTTTTTATTGATGTAACTTTCTGGACTACCACTAAAAATTGAAAATTCATCAAACGAAAAAAAAGTGGAGTAAGGAGCTTTTGTGATCTCGTTTAACTTCCAATAAACATCGATAGGTTTTTCCAAAACAACGTTTTCAGCATAATATTCTTGGCAATAATTGACTTCATAAATATTCCCCTGTTGAATTTCCTCCTTCAGTTGATTTACATTTTTTAAGTAATCTTCAACTTGTGTTCTTGGATTAAATTTAAAGTTAAGACTACTCGATGTGTTTTTTTGTCTATTAATGAATTCAGAAATGAAAATTGTATTGTCAGCAGATTGTTTTCCTGCTAAATATTCCCATTGATTATTATCTATTCTAACAATATTCTCCGGAACCCATAAAATGGATTTGGGAAATTCTACTCCATCAAAATTCTCTGAAGACAATTTTTCTATGTCATTCTTTAAATCATAAGCCAATGTTAGAAGGATATATTCTCCCTGATGCGCATCAATAAAACTTTGCATTTCCGAAAGTCCCTCATTCTCTATCCTTAAGTTTGGGCCATTGCCAAATGCAAGAATAGAAGTCCCGTCGTTTGAATTGAGGTATGCAATAGGAAAATCGTTCATCTAATTTTTTGGATCATAAAACAAAAATACGCTAAATATTTCTCTATTGTTGATTGCGATTTATTAATTATAATTGATAACTTTCCTCTTAGATGATATATAGATTACTCAAGATATTAATTGGACTCGGTATAAAATTGTATTATATTCACATTAAGAATTTAAAAGGTTTAGAACACGACGGACCCAGAATTCTAATCGCCAATCACCCAAACACCTTAATGGATGGATGGATTTTGGGACAAATTTGTAAAAAACCTATTCATTTTATGACGAAAGGAACATTTTTTAGTTCCCCATTAAAATCACGATTTTTACGATCTTTAGGAATGATCCCCATTAACAGAGCAACTGAATCTAAAACTCAAGGAGTAAACAATAACAGTTCATTTGATGCTTGTTATGAGCTTTTGGAATCGAAAAAGACCTTGGTTATTTTCCCAGAAGGAAACAGCTATGCTGAAAAAGTTCTGAGAGAATTAAAAACAGGAACGGCTAGAATAGCATTGGAAGTTGAAGCAAGAAATAAAGGTCTTGCAAATTTAAAAATCATCCCAATAGGATTAATTTATACAGATGCAGCAAAATTTAGAAGCTCAGCTATAGTAAATGTTGGAGAGTCAATCACTGCAATAGATTACATAGAGGAATATCAAAGCAGTCCTCGAGAAGCATCTAGAAAATTAACCAACGAGTTCCGTGTTGGCATGGAAAAAATGCTGGTCGGTTCGAGTTCTGCCGAGCATGAAAAACTGGTTGATGGAATCATTGAATTATTGAATTCAAAATATACCAATACAGAAGAAAAAGGTGTAAAAAAAGAAGTCGTTCTTGTGAAAGAGACCTATCAAAAAATGAATAACATCGTTATATCTGCTCCGCACAAACTATCTGAAATCACTCAGTTATATACCGACATAAAATTACAATTGCACCAATCCAATGTGAAATCGGAATTTTTAGATAGAAACTATCGACCACTTGTATTTTTTAGGCAGCTGCTCTTCTCTACCCTCTATATCATTATAGGTATTCCGTTTTTTCTATTTGGTTTGCTTCATAATATACTCCCATTTCAATTTGCAGATTACATAATTCCCAAAATCGTAAAAGAAATTGAGTACTACGCGCCAGTAGCCGTCTTGTTGGGATTAGTTATTTATCCCTTAAACTATGTTGGATTTTTGTACTTAATCGACTACTTTTTCTCCATGACTTTTTGGGTAAAATTCATCTATTTTTTCTCTATGCCAGTTATGGGGCTTTTTGCTTACTATTATTATCAGTACATGAAACATATTTCTCTAAAAGGTCATTTCATGTATTTAATGAAGAATGAAAAAGAGAAAATGAAGTCAATCCGAAAAGATAAAGAGAAGTTGAAAAAAATGATATTCGATGAATAAAAAGGCTTGGTTCTTATCTATTACTGACAACTGTTGAAAAAAATGTTGATAACCTAAGAAAGGATGTTGATAAATACACTTTTCTTCTCATTACTTTTGTAATGAACAATTTCAACCAACCTCTAAGAAATGTTTGGAACAATATTAAAGAAAAAAGTCAGTGACGACAAATTGGCCAATGTCTTCATCAATGGATTATTCAGTTCTATAGACAATGGGTTTCCTATTGTTGCTGAATTCATAAATGAAGACCCAAGTTTTGTTAATTCTCCAGAAATAAAAGGTGATGCGAGCTATGATTTTTCAATAATCATACTAATTGGAAATTTGTCTTTTTTAGAAAGTGCATTTGAACCTGAACAAGCAGACAAAGTGGAACAACTAGTCTTTGAAAAGTTAGCAAAAGTTTATGACATGAATCTCATAGATTTTAAAGACATGCTCAAAGATTATCGTTCTTTTATTTGTCGCTTAAATAACCCTTCTAAGAATATGATTTACGGAATGTCAAAAGCTATTTTTGACAAATACAGCCTTTACAACTTCCAAGATGAATATTTCAAAAGAATGCAAGCCCCAAATCCTCTTTTTCTGAAGAGAATGGATGAGATGGTTAGTAATTTTGTTTGGGATTGGGATGCTTTTTTCAAAAAGTTTAAGCTAGAGCAATAAATCAGATTTTTGAGAATCTAGTATCATTCAGCGGTACAACCGAAATTTTTAGTATATTTTTAGTTCAATTGAACCAAATTAGTCATTCGTTGTACGGAAATAAAAACAACGACATGAAAAAAATATTCTTAACAACAGTTTTAGTTGCGATTACTTCGCTTTCGCTATTCGCTCAACAAAGAAAAGTACAATTGGCTATTTTATTTGACACATCAAATAGCATGGACGGTTTAATTGATCAAGCCAAGTCTAGAATTTGGAGCATAGTTAACGAAGTCAGCACTTTAAAATACAATGGAAATACTCCTGACATAGAAATTGCGATCTATCAATATGGGAATGATGGATTAGAAGCCTCACAAAATTACATTCAGCAAGTTGTAGGTTTAACAAGTGATCTTGATCTTATTTCTCAGCGTCTTTTTGGATTAAGAACTAATGGAGGGTCTGAATTTTGCGGAGCAGTAATTGGTAAGTCACTTAGCGACCTGTCATGGTCCAATTCTCCGTTGGATTTAAAAATGATATATATCGCAGGAAACGAAAGTTTTGCTCAAGGACCAGTTGATTATAAAGAAATGTGCAAGAAAGCTGCTGCGAAAGGTGTCTTCATCAACACTATATTTTGTGGCAATTATAACACAGGAGTTACGCTATTTTGGAAGGATGGTGCAACTTGTAGTGAAGGAGATTATTTCAACATTGACTCTGACAAGGCTGTTGTTCAAATAGATACTCCTTATGATAAAGACATTATGTCCTACAATGATTCCCTAAACGGAACATACTACGGTTATGGTTCATTAGGACGAGAGAAAAAAGCAATGCAGTCGGCTCAAGACGGTAACGCCATGTCAAAGTCTGTTAATGTTGCTACCGAAAGAACGGTTGCTAAATCAAAAACTGGAGTGTACAAGAATTCTTCGTGGGACCTATTAGATGCCTCAGAAGAAGACGAATTTAAAATTTCTGAAATAAAAGAAGACGAATTACCCAAAATATTTAAAGGAAAAACGGATGCCGAGAAAAAAGTATTGATTGAACAAAAGAAAGTCGAACGTCAAGTTTACCAAAAGAAAATTGCTGTCCTAGCACAAAAAAGACAAAAATTTATAGATGTCGAAAGAAAGAAGTTAGCTGCCGTTGATCAAGTGGACGATTTTGGAACTTCCGTGAACAAAAGCATCGAAGAAAGAGCTGAAAAAATTGGATTTAAGAAAGAGTAAAAAAATAGTGTAGAGTGCAGAGAGAAAAAAAGTTGGAAGCGAATAGTACATATTAGAAAACTACTACCCGTTTCCGACTTTCTAAAGTTTTAAGCTGTTATTTTTACTTACTTTTATCCTATGAAACTAAAGTTCAATTCCAAAATAGGGTTCCTATCTAAGTTGAAAACACATTATATCACTCTAACAAAAAGTCAACTTGAGCAAACATTTTCTGCTAATGAAAAAGGTTCGATATACAACCAGCGATATACTATTCACATTAATAACAAAGTAAATTGGAAAGGTGGAAGCTTAGCTCTTGGTAATAATCAAGCTTATATCGCTCTATCGAAAGAACGCATGAAGAAATCCAATTGTGCTTTCAATGATACCGTTGAGGTAACTTTAGAACGTGACCATTCACTATATGGTTTTGATGTTCCTGAAGAATTTGAAGAATTACTCCGGCAAGATGATCATGCAAGAATCTGCTTTGAATCTCTGACAATGGGCAAAAGAAGAGCGGTAATCTATCTTGTTCTACAGATAAAATCAAGCGATAAAAGAATTGAAAAAAGTATCTTCCTTTTGGATAATATAAAACGGGCATCTGTTGGGAATATAACAATGCGACACATTCTTGGTAAAGACCTTGACTAGCAAAGTCGCATTGTTACTTTTTCTTTCTAAATTTGTGTCTAATTGAATTTCAGAAAGTATGGCAATATATTTAGACAATGCGGCAACTACTCCAATTGCACCTGAGGTTGTTGAGGCAATGATACCAATTCTCCGAGAAAATTTTGGAAACCCATCTTCCACACATTCTTTTGGTCGAAAATCAAAAGCACTGCTTGAAACTTCGAGGCGCTCTATTGCAAAGCATCTCAATTGTGAAGCATCTGAAATCATATTCACTTCTGGTGGAACAGAAGCGGACAATCTTGCATTGACTTCGGCAGTTACTAAGATGGGAGTGACACATATTATTACTTCTGCCATTGAACATCATGCTGTTGGTCATACGACGGAAGCTATATCAAAAGCTTATAACGTGAAAATTTCTCTTGTAAAAATTGATGAAAAAGGAACTGTTGACTTGGCAGACCTTGAGAAATTACTTCAAAAAGATGGAAAAGCAGTCGTATCTTTGATGCATGCAAATAACGAAATCGCAACCATCCTTCCGTTAAATAAAGTCAGTTTTCTCTGTCGAAAATACAATGCTCTTTTTCATTCTGACACAGTACAAACAATGGGGCACTATACTTTTGACTTGAAAGAATTAGATATTGATTTCATTACTTGTGCTGCTCATAAATTTCATGGACCAAAAGGTGTTGGCTTTCTCTATGTCAATAAAAAAGTACAGATCAATTCATTGATTCACGGCGGATCACAAGAACGAGGCTTCCGCGGTGGAACTGAAAATGTCTATGGTATTGTTGGACTTTCAAAGGCAATGGACATGGCTTACGAAGATCTAATTAGTCATCGAGAACATGTGCAAGAACTGAAAACTTACCTTAAAAGTAATTTAGAAAGTCTAATTGATGGTGTTCAATTTCACGGAGAAACAAGTCCTGAGAAATCACTTTATACGATTTTAAATGTTTGTTTTCCAGAGACCGAAAAATCAAGTATGCTTTTATTTACTCTCGACTTAAAAGGAATAGCTGTTTCAGGAGGTAGTGCTTGTAATTCTGGGGCGAATCTCGGTTCGCACGTACTAACAGGTATCAATGCGGATATGGCTCGACCAAATGCTCGTTTTTCATTCTCTCGCTATACCACCAAAGAAGAAATCGAAACTGCATTAAGGGTTATTAAGGAAATTTACGAAAAGACATTGGCTTGAAAATAGAGAAAGAGTGGAGAACAAGACAAATCTAGTCCAACCTGTCTGCCGATAGTTCTAATTTTCTAATGAACATTTAATTACTAACTTCGATGCAAATGTCGAAAAAAACGCACATACTCATTCTTAGTTCATGGTATCCAACACCGAACAAACCATTTTTAGGGAATTTTGTACAGAGACAGGCAGAATTGTTGGCTAAAAATTATCAAGTGACCATTTTGAATACTGTTGCGGTCAAAGAGATGAAGAACATAGCAATTCAAGAGAATAAAAGTGGTAATATTCATTTGCTTTCAGCGCTTCACCCGAAAGGTAGGTCTATATTAAGTAAGAGAAGAGAACAAATATCTGCCTTCAATAAAGGAATCAGACATATCAAAAATGTTGACCTGATTATTGGTCATGTGGCACTTCCGAAAGCATGGCAGTTTATTGAGGCAAAAAAAAAATACAAATGCCCTTTATTTTACATTGAACATGGCTCATTTTTCAGAAAAGAAACAGGATTAACTTTCACATTTATAGAGAAATACCTTCTAAAACAATTGAATAAGAAAGCATCTGAAATAATTGCTGTTTCCGATATTCTAAAAAAAGACATGGAGAAAGTTTTTGGAGAATCAGAAATAAAAGTGATTGCAAATCATGTTGACCAAAAATTATTTTCACTTTCTCCAGAAAGAAAAAATGACATCCCTGAGTTTTTACACATTTCAACACTGGACGAAAAGACAAAGAACCCTAAGGGAATTATTCGTGCATTTTCTTTACTCAAAAAAGAAGGTGTTTCATTTCACTTGACTATTGTATCTGACGAAAATTCGCAATCAATACAAGATTATGCACTTTCTGAAGAGGTCAATGATAAAATTACATTTATTGGTCCTCTTCAATGGGAAGAAACGGTTCCATTTTACCACAATGCAGATGCATTTGTTCTTTTTTCCAATTATGAATCTTTCTCCATCGTATTGGCTGAATCTTGGATGACGGGAACACCTAGTATTTCAACACCTGTCGGTATTGCTAGCACAGAGAATCTTCAAGTCGGAATTACAGTAGAAAAAAACAATGACCAAATGCTTATGGAATCATTGAGGGAAATTGCATTATCTCCTACAAGTTATGACAGTAAAGCTATTCGTGAATTTGCAAAGAAATATTCTTCGGAATTTATTCTAAATGAATGGGAGCAATTAATTACTAAATATGTTGACTAAGTCGGAAGTTTTTACGGGCGTTCAGCAAGAAATAGTGCAAAAAGAATCCATCATTCAAAAGGCGTTTGACGACTTAAATTCTGCCGTTTCAAATGATTCCAAAAGCACGGCTGGAGATAAACATGAGACGGGCAGAGCGATGGTTCATTTGGAGCAAGAAAAGTTATCGAATCAATTGGAGCAAGTTAAACAGTTAAAAGAGACGATTGCTCAAATAAACCTTAACGAAAAGCATACATCAATTCAATTTGGAAGTTTAGTTGAAACGAATAAAGGTGTATTTTTCTTCTCCGTAGGTTTAGGAAAAATAACGGTTAAAAAAGAGACTGTTTTTTGCTTGTCAATCACTACTCCGTTAGGGAAGGCATTATTGGGAAAGAAAGTCGGTGAAAAAGTGACTTTTAATGGGGAAATTGAGGTTGTAGGGGTTTGGTAAGCCGCTGGTTGGTGATAACCCAAGACCACGCGAGAGGTTGGTGCGGTAGCTTGAGAGCTCGAGGTTCTTTTAATTTCATGAAAATCGTTAAACGAGTTCCAACATATCCTCCACTCCTATAAACCGTTCACCGGTAAATCCTTCAGCAAACTTCATACCTGCAGGTCTTCCCATTTCTCGCATTCTAGAAGTAATAAAATCAAAAAAATCTTCTCCTGAAATTGGAGTTGCCGGTTCTTTTGAATTGGCATCAAAAAACTGTGTCTTAAATGCCTTAATAACTTCTATTTTTCTATCAACGAATTCTGTTACATCTACTACGAAATCAGGCTTAATGTAGTAATCTTGAATGTAATGATAAACCGCTTGTGGTCGGTAATGTTCTTGCCTTTGCCCATTCCATGATGTTTCAATTTTTCTCAACCCAGTTAAAAAACAAGCTTCTGAAACAAGCTCCCCTCCTCTGCCGTGATCTGGATGTCTGTCCGACAAAGCATTTGCCAAGACAATTTTTGGACGAAAACGCCTTATTTGCTCGATGACTAATCTTTTGCTTTCTTCATTAATTTCAAACCAGCCGTCTTTCAATTTCAAATTTTCCCGATGACTTACACCCATCAATTCGGACGCCAATTTTGCTTCTGAGTATCGAGATTCAATTGTTCCACGCGAACCTAACTCACCTTGAGTTAAATCAACAATGGCAACGGAAGCTCCGTTCGCAATGTGCTTCATAAGTGTACCTGAGCATGACAACTCAGCATCATCTGGATGCGCTGCAAAAACTAATATATCAACGTGTTCATTCATCTTTTAATAATTCTTTTTTCGCCGATGTAACATGCATCTCGTTTCGAATAATTGCTATCAAGGTAAGTAAAATAAACGAAGCAAAAATATAAAATACCCACGTTGGTATTCTTGCCAGTCCTTCCCCTTGCGCATAGGAGTGTAATCCCGAAAGATAGAAGTTAACCCCAAAAAATGTAAACAGAATGGATGAATAACCCCACATGGAAACAACATTGAATAAAAACTTGCCTCTTAAAGCAGGTATAAATCTTAAATGCAGAATGACCGCATAAACCAACACAGCAACAAGTGCCCATGTTTCTTTCGGATCCCAACCCCAATATCTGCCCCATGATTCATTTGCCCAAACACCTCCTAGAAATGTACCGATAGTTAGCATAAACAAACCAATTGTCATTGTCATTTCTGAAACCCACGTCAATTCGTTGATATTTAGATTTACGATTGCGCTGTTTTTCTTGGTTCTAAAAATGTATAGAAATAGATTTAAAAGACCTAGAATAAAAGCAAGCCCCAATGGAGCATAACTTCCTGTAATAACTGCAACGTGAATTTTAAGCCAATATGACTTAAGAACTGGTTGTAGATTCGTGATTTCTGGATCCATCAATTCTAATTCTGTTACAAATATCATTAACGAAGCAAGAATTACCGCTCCTGCAAGAATAACAGTATTCTTAGGAGAAAAAATAAATCCAAAAAGAACCGAAATCCATGCAATAAAAATAACTGCTTCGTAGCCATTACTCCAGGGTGCATGACCTGCAATCATGGCTCTCAGGTAAACACCATATCCATGATAAAGAAAAATCACTGCTACTAAACCAATTAAAACTTTAGTGATAACAGAAAAAACACGACTCGCTCCTGTTGCGGGTCTTATAAAAACGCGGATGAAGAAAATAATTAACATCAAGAAACCAAGTAACAAATAGGATTTATAGCTATTACTGAAAATGTGCATCTTATTGTAGCTAATCTCTTGAGCAACTAAACTTTCGGAAGGTACAATACCTTTACTCACTTCTTTTTGATAGTTTTTGAATGCTGCCAATTCTTTGTTTGCATTGACATAAGAACTATCGGTAATGGCTTGACTTAAACTAACAAAGTAATTTTTTACATAGCTAAACGCGACACTGTCTTTTCGTCCTAACTCCATATCCATAGGAACTAGCCATGTGTGTGTAGCGTCATTCCTTAGCGGTACAATTTTCATATATCTCCAGCCTAAAACTGATTCAAAAACCTGAAAACGTTCCCCTAGTTTTATTAGTTTCTTATCATATTCATCTCGACTCATCTCCAAACGTTGATGTGCCTCTTGATAATCACCCATTAATTTAAAAACCCCGTTGCTGTCAACTAAATCCGTAAACGCGATGTATTTACCATCCATGCCTAATTTCTTTCTTAGATTAGACTTAGAAGAAACAAAAATGATTTTCTCTTTCATCCAAAACTCTGGATCCATGTGCATACTAAAAATGGTTTGCACAGCATTGTATTCACCAAAATGATCCTTTTTATGAATTTTACGAAGTAACTGGTCGCACAAAGTGTGAATTGGAGAGATTCTTTCTTGAAAATTCTGAACCAAAAGTGATGAAAGTTCTTCAGAATGTTCTTCAGACATCATTTTCATAACTCTCACTTCAGTAGATCCATGATTATGACCTGCGTGGGTATTGGTAGAATCTTGGCTAAATACTAGAGAAGTTGAGAGCCATAAACCAGCAAACACCATCATGAGTTTTGTTCTTTTCTCACGAGATTTTTTTAATTTATCAGAAAGAAGTCTAAATCGACCTCCTTTAGAAAAAAGAGAGAATATCATTCCAATAGACATCAAAAGGTAACCTAAATACGTGATGTTTGTTCCCCAAAAGTCATGATTTACGCTCAAGCGAGTCCCTTTCTCATCTGGGTCATAACTAGATTGAAAAAATCGATAACCTCCATAATCTAGCACATTGTTCATAAAAATACGTTGATTTCTCTCGTAATTATTTTTCGTGTCAATTAAGGTAACTTCGCTCGCAAAAGAAGAAGCCATGTCAGAACCCGGATATTTATCAAGAATAAAATCATTACATCGAATCGCGAAAGGCAATTTGATTTGCATAGGACCAAATTCCATCTCATACGTTAGTCCGCCTAAATCAAAAACAACATGATTAGGTATTTTTCCAGCACCGCCTTCCAGTTCTACAATTTTTGACTGTTCGCCATCAGATACTTTCACGGTTAAAATAGTGACTCCTTCATTCTTAACGCCAGAAGGCACTTTCATTTTTCTGGAATGTCTTTTCAACCCCTTAAACACAAATTGTTCATCTAATACTTGATAGAGCGTTGCCGTTTGTAATTGAACTAAAGTATCCATCGGAACCAAATGGTATAAAGAATCAGCCACTTCTTCACCACTCTGTCGTGCTTTTATCATTTCCGTCATTGGTAAATACCTAATTGGAAGTTGTGTTTTCATCAATACTTTAGAATCACTTTGAAACAATTCAATACCCGGCATAGCGTCATTTTTGTCAAAAGACATAGCCGCATCACCAAGCATTAAAAAATCTCCTTGTGAAAGGAAATTAGAACTCATGCCACCAGTTACTACCTCAATAGAGGATTCTTTTATGCTATCATGAACAATGAGTGAGTCAACTAGTCCTGTTTGGTAATTAACAAAATCAATTTCTATTGGTGTCTTATGGTTCGGGAAATCAAAATCATAAGAAAAATCATTACTCAACCAAGGATGATTCGACATTCTTAAGTCATGAAAATTTGTGTACTGTAATTTTCCATCATTGAGCTTGTACCATAGTTTAACGTCAGAAGAATAAATAAAATCCACCGTTTCACCTTCTCTAACGAGCATTAAACCCTCGAAACTATAGAATCGGGTAATTGCAGCTCCGATTAAGATAACAATGAACGAAATGTGGAACATCAACATCGCTATTTTCTCTCGTTGCCACATTTTATACCGAATGATATTAGCAATCAAATTCATCGCTAAATAAAACAGAAGTAAATTAAACCACCAAGCATTGTAGATTAAGGCCTTTGCTGTATCAATATCATAAGCTGACTCAACAAATGTAGCTACACCAATTGCCGATAAAAAGATGAACAAGCAAAGAGTCATCATCTTCATTGAGAAAAAAGAACGGGCAAAATTTTCCATAGTATAAAATAAAGTTAGCACAAAGATAGTGAGTATAATCACTAAAATTGAAGTTGAAATAGCATATTCTGTTAAAAACATTTAATCAACCCAATTCTGTAGCTTATTATACTTCTTGATTTTGTATATTTGACTATATAAAGTAATACATTGATTATGAGCAAAATTCTTAACATCGTTAAAAAATCACCCTTAAAATTACTCAAGTGGATTGGGATTCTTCTAATATTAATTATTGCTGCCATTTTTGTTATTCTTTACTTTTTCAAAGACGATGTGAAGAATATGGTTATCAATGAGGCAAATACACAGCTCAATGCTGAATTAAGCCTTGAGGATTTCGATCTAACTTTCTTCAGTACATTTCCAAATATGACGGTGCAATTGGACGGTGTTAAATTGCAAGGAGTTGATCAATTTAAAGATGTGACATTAGCAGACATTAAAACTTTAACAGCTCATGTTGATTTCTGGAGTGTTGTTGGAGGCGACAAAATCGAGATCGATGAAATTCATATCATTGAGCCAACGTTTGATATTAGAGTTCTTCAGGATGGAACTGCGAATTATGACATTGTAAAAACAGAAGAAGAAAAACTAGCTGAAACAGAAGTTGTTGAAGAGTCAAGTTTCATGCTGTCGTTGCAAGAGTACAGTATCACCAACGGTGAAATCTCATACAATGATGAGCCGGGTAATATGTTTGCAAAGATTGTCAACCTCAATCATACTGGCTCTGGAGATATGACTGCTGATGTCATCGACTTTAAGACGAGCACTACAATGGACGAGTTGACATACAGAATGGATGGAATTTCTTATCTCAATGATGTTAAGACAGATATGATTATTAATTTATTGATGGAATTTAAGGAGAACGATTCAAAGTTCACATTAGCAGAAAATTCTATCAAACTAAACGAACTTGAACTTTCTATCAATGGCTTTTATCAAATGCTGGATGGTTATGATGAAATTGACATGAAATTGGATGCATCTAAGACAACATTCAAATCACTACTTTCATTAATTCCTACTTTCTATCAGTCTGGGTATGAAAAAATGGTTTCTGGAGGGACAATTGCACTTGATGCAACTACAAAAGGGCGAATTGATGACACAAACTTGCCTGCTTGGGATGCTAACCTCAAAGTAAACAATGCTTCAATTAATTATCCTGACTTACCTGGAAAAATTAGCAACATTAAAATTGATGCTGGCTCTAAATTCCCAGGAGGTTCTAATTTGGATAAGATGACAGTAAACATTCCTAAGTTCTTTGCCAACTTAGGTGAAAATTCTATAGACGCAAAATTGAAGATGCGACAAATCATGTCAGATCCAAACATTGATACTAAAATACTCGCCAATTTAAACCTTGCTACTTTGAAAGATTATGTTCCAATGGCTGAGGGAGAATCTTACACAGGGATTTTGGATGCAGATATTGCCATCAAAGGAAGAATGAGTGATTTAGACAACAATGATTTTGAGAAATTCACGGCAGAAGGCGATTTACGTCTTTCTGATATGCTTTACAAATCTGAAGACATTCCATCTGAAGTCAATATCGGAACCATGCTCTTTACTTTTTCTCCGAAAAAATTAGAATTGAATGAATTACAAGCAAAAATGGGCAAGTCGGATTTTGCCATGAATGGGACTATCGATAACTATCTCGGTTACGCATTAAGAGACGAAGTACTTGAAGGTAATTTTAAATTTAACAGTAATTATCTAGACTTAGATGAGCTAATGCCTGCATCGGAATCAACATCTACTGAGAATTCTGAATCGACTAGCACAACTGCAAGTGGAGAGGAACCCTTATTGATACCAGCCAACATTGATTTTCGTTTAGCATCTTCTTTAAATGAAGTTAAGTACGATGGAATGATTATCAAAGCCATTAAAGGTAATGTAGAAATGAAAGATGAGGTGGCTACTCTAGAGAATATGACGATGAATGCCATGGGTGGTAAAATTGGAATGAATGGTAGCTATGACACAAAAGATCATTCTACACCAAAAATGAAATTTGGATACTCACTGAAAGGAGTTGACATTAACGAATTAGCTACGAATTTTATTACAGTGGAACAATTGGCTCCAATCACAAAATATGCGAGAGGGAAAATCACCTCTAGTTTTGACATGACCACTGATTTAACAGCTGGTTTTGCGCCTATTCTTTCATCATTAACAAGTATTGGAGACATTCGATCAACAAAACTTTCGATAGAAAATGTTCCTATTCTGAATAAGTTGGAATCTGTAACCAAACTAAAAAATCTTTCTAATCAGACATTGAACAACTTCAAAACTAGATTTAAGGTGGAAGATGGAAAGGTGAGCACAACTCCATTCGACGTTAAATTAGGCAAAATAAATTCTGAAGTTGCTGGTTACACAACATTGGATCAAAAAATGGACTATACGATGAACATGAATGTTCCCAAGAGTGAAATTCCAGCGGCAATGGTAAAAGAAGTCGAAGCAGCGATGAATAAATTAAATGCATTGATTCCTAATCTAAACATTGGGGCACTTCCTAACTACATTCCAGTTAAGGTAAAAATGATTGGTGATACTAAGAACCCTAAAATCACAACTGACTTTAAAGAAGCTATTTTGAAGGCAACTGGAGATTTTAAAGATAATTTGATAGAAAACGTTACGGAAACTATAAAAGACTCAGTTACCAATGTCATCAATAACCAAGTTGATAGTGCTAAGGAAGAACTAGAAAAACAAAAGCAAAAGATTCTTGCTGATGCACAGAAAGAGGCCGATAAAATTGTTGCTGAAGCTAAAAAAGCGGCTGATCAAGTTCGTGCTGAAGGAGACAAGCAAGCAGAAGATTTGATTAAGAATGCTGGTTCTAATCCTATTAAAAAACGATTGGCTCAAGAAGGAGCGAAAAAAATCAAAGCAACAGCCGAAAACAACTCGAAGAAACTAGAAGCAGAAGCACAGAAGCGAGCAGACCAGGTGATGGCAACAGCGAGGGATAAGGCGAATAAACTAGGATAACTGGTTCTTAAAGACTACAACTGCAAATAAGCATCAACATTCTTTTGAATGCGTTTGGTGATATCACTCGTATCTGACTTTACAAAAGAATTTCCTGTTATTTTCTCATACAACTCGATGTATCTGTCTGACACAATTTGCACAAAATCATCTGGCATAACTGGCATAGTTTGACCTTCGAGCCCTTGGAAATTGTTTTCAATCAACCATTGACGCACAAATTCTTTTGACAATTGCTTCTGTTCTTCACCATTTTCTTGCCTCTTTTCATAGCCATCTTTATAAAAGTACCGTGAAGAATCTGGCGTATGAATTTCGTCAATAAGAATAACCTTGCCATTGAGAATGCCAAATTCATACTTCGTGTCCACTAAAATCAATCCTTGTTTCGCTGCCATTTCAGTTCCTCGTTGGAACAATTCTCTTGTGTATTTTTCTAACTGAGCGTAGATTTCTTCTGGAACAATATCTTTTGCGATAATATCTTCTCTAGAAATGTCTTCGTCATGACCTTCTTCGGCCTTGGTAGCTGGAGTAATAATTGGTGTTGGAAACGCATCATTCTCCTTCATTCCTTCTGGCATTTTAACACCGCACAATTCACGTTTACCCAGTTTGTATTCTCTGGCAGCATGACCAGCCAAATACCCTCTAATGACCATCTCAACTCGAATAGGTTCACAAGCGTGACCAATCGCAACTGATGCGTCAGGTGTAGCAATTAGCCAGTTAGGTACAATGTCTTCTGTTGCTTTCAAAAACATAGTCGCTACTTGGTTCAAAACTTGTCCTTTGAATGGAATTCCCTTTGGTAAAATATGGTCAAAAGCTGATATTCTATCCGATGCTACCATAACTACCAAACCATTGTCCAATGTGTAAACATCACGAACTTTGCCGTTGTATTCTTTTATTTGTCCTGTGAAATGAAATTTACTTTCGGTAATTGCTTCGTTCATTTGTTTTCGTTTTAAGATAAAATAAGAGATGAAGACTTAAAGTTGTTAAGACTTCATTTCTTAATTAATTCATTATATTTCTTTTAAAACCTCCGATCATATTTTGGATGTCTTTTAATCTATGTAATGCTTCTGTAATTTCTATAGTGTAAATGTCCTCAATAATCAGCAACTGAGTTTCCAATTCATAAGATGATGATATACTTATAGTCAAAAAACGAGAGAAATCTTTAGCTGTTGTTCTACCCGATCCTTCCGCAATATTAGACGGTACAGAAACTGCACAACGATTTATCTGAGAAACCAATCCAAACTTCTCCTTGTCAGGTAACTGACTCGTAAGGCCATATACCATCTTAACCAGTATCATAGATTCCTTCCATATATTCAACTGCCTAAAATTATGAGCTTTCATTCTTCGTTTTTTTAAATCTTACTATCTTTTCGCCTGAACATCTTAATGTCTATTTATCTTATTGTCTCAATGTCTTCTCTCTCTTAACATCTCCCATCTCAACGTCTTAAAATCTTTCTGTCTTATTATCTTAATATCTTTCTATCCTCTTATCTCAATATCTCTTTATCCTTTTTCTCCACCACCTCAAACGCTTCAATTACCTTCTTCACCAAACTATGGCGAATTACATCCGACGCGCCCATCCTTACAATTCCAATACCGTCAACACCATCTAGCGCATCAATTGAATAAGCTAAACCTGAACGTTGCCTATTCGGAAGGTCAACCTGTGACATGTCACCCGTAATAATAAACTTTGCTGTCATTCCCATTCTTGTAAGAAACATTTTCATTTGCATAGTCGTCGTATTTTGGGCCTCATCCAAAATAACAAAAGCTTTGTCGAGCGTTCTACCTCGCATAAAGGCAAGTGGAGCAATTTCAATAATTCCAAACTCTATCATATCTGCTAATTTCTCAGCGGGTATCATGTCACGAAGTGCATCGTATAACGGCATCATATAAGGATCCAATTTTTCTTTTAAATCACCAGGCAAAAAACCAAGATTTTCTCCCGCTTCAACAGCTGGTCTTGTGAGGATAATTCTTTTTACTTCTTTTGCTTTTAATGCACGAACAGCCAAAGCCACCGCAGTATATGTTTTACCAGTTCCCGCAGGACCAACAGCAAAAATCATGTCGTTATTATCGGTTAATTGGACTAGTTTTTTTTGATTAATTGTTCTAGCGGTAACCTTATTTCCATGATTTCCATGAACAATCACACCTTCTTTCTTGTCCGATTCGACCAGTTTTTTACCATCGTCCATCATCAAGTTCTCAATGTTATTTTCAGTAAGGGCGTTGAATTTATGAAAATGCCTAAGTATTAAGTCAAACTTGTTCTCAAATTCATCCATCACATCTTGATCTCCAGCAATGGTTACGATATTTCCGCGAGCAACAACCTTTAATTTAGGAAAGAAAGATTTGATATATTTTAATTTTTTATTCCTTACTCCAAACAATTCTGCTGGATTAAGACCTTTTATAGCAATTTTTTTTTCTAGCAAATGCTTTTTTTATTTAAGAAAGATAATTATCTCTCAATTAACCTTATTTTTGATACAAATTTAGAACTTTTTTTGGCGTAAGCGAGCTCATTTTATCAACAATGAAGATAATAACATTAACAACGGATATGGGACTGAATGACCACTATGTGGCATCACTCAAGGGCATCCTTTTAAGTGCTGTTGATAACTGCTCTATTGTTGATGTAACGCATGACGTTCGTCCATTTGATGTAGCAGAAGCAGCCTTTCATGTTTCTTCGTGTTATAGGGATTTCCCTGATGGAACCGTTCATGTTATCGGGGTGGATAGTGAACCAATTGTCAATTTTAGTGGTTCTGACGGCAGTTTTCCGTCTATTTTAGTTTTTGAAAACCAATATTTTGTTTCCAATGACAATGGCTTTTTTGGTGTCTTTTTAAAAGAAGAACAACCGCAATCTTTCTGGAGAATTGACGATGTACTTTCCAACCCCAAATTATTCAAATTCCCTACAAAGAACATGCTACTTTCTGCAGCAACAAGAATTCTAAATGGAGAAAAAATAGAGAATTTAGCTTCTCCTTTCGATAGTTATAAAAATGCTTTTTCACCGGTTGCAGTGTCAGAATTGAATCTCATCAAAGGTCACGTAATTCATTGTGATAGTTATGGAAACGCTATTACCAATATACACAAGAGTTTATTCGACAGAAACGGAAAAGACATTCCTTTTATCATTCGGTTTAAGAAAAAAGATTACTTCATCGACATTATTTCATCGTCCTACAATGAGGTGTCTCCTGGAGAGAAGGTGGCTATTTTTAATGAAAATGATTTCCTCGAAATTGCCATCAACCGAGGTGCTAGTAAATCCAATGGTGGGGCTGAACAGTTATTTGGATTGCACAAAAATGACATTGTAAGAATTGAATTCACCCCAAAAGGATCTAAACAAACCATAGACGATTTATTCTCATGATTACACGCATCGTAAAACTTCAATTTCAAGAAGATAAAATAGATTCTTTTTTAGCATTTTTTGACACCGTAAAACACAAAGTCAATAAATTTCCAGGTTGTCATGGCATGAAACTGTACCAAGACATTAATTCTCCAACTATCGTTATGACCTATAGTCACTGGGAATCTCAAGATGACTTGGATAGGTATCGTAATTCTGAAACATTTGGCGCCGTTTGGCCAAAAATTAAACCGTGGTTTGCTTCAAAACCAGAAGCTTGGAGCGTAAACGCTTATTTTAACGGGTTTGAGCAGAAATAGTTTGCTGAAAATCTAATAAATCTTTCATTACAACCTCTAATGAAACAAAAGAAAAAACTTCCATTCTCATGTTGAAAATTAGTTCTTTTCTAATTGCTTTTCTATTTAATAAAGCTTAAATTGCAGTACTAAACTACTGATTATGAGCTGTAAAATAACTACAAGGCTACAAGGCTACAAGGCTACAAGGCTACAAATTTCTGAAAAAGCGGAACACACTTAACCCCTTTGGGGTACTTTTTCTAACTTTTCTTTGTTTATTTTCGTCTAAGATATTAGACACCTAAACTCGACCGACCAAAAACGAAATTTTGGAAGAAATTAATTTAATTTAAAAAATTCTTATTAAAGTAATATATCTGTTTTTTAATAAAATGCGTTTCATATTAGTCATATCAATAATTTGTTTCTCTTTTTTGAGTTATGCTCAAAATGAGTTTTATTCATGCTCTGAGTCTGGAGAGCTGATTCTTTCGAATTCGGAAGAATGTTCAATAAATTCTTTAGGCTATTATACATTGTTTTCTGACATTGCAGTAACACCGAATGGAACGTTATATGGTGTAAGTGATTACATCTATAAAATCGATACTAATACACAGACTGAATTGGCTATCGGTTTACCATTTGAACAAAATGCTCCTGCAGGATTAGTTGCAATAGATGATGACAACCTTCTTTTTGATATTGATGATTCTCTTTTTACCTACTCTATAAGCGCTGATACTAGGTTATTCTTGGGAGTGATTGGTTATTATTGCAATGGTGACTTTGCGTTTTTTGGAGAAAGTCTTTATATGATTTCTGCATCAAATGATCTTATAAAAATTGAAGTCAATATTGATCTGGGCTATATTCAGGCAGTAGAAAATATAGGACAGATAAGTACTCCAGGGCTTTCATATTCACTTTTCACTGCTTATGATTCTTGTGATTCACAAGGAATTAACCTTTATTTGCTAGATTCTTATAATCTATATCAAATTGATTCTTTTGACGCTAGCGCAACCTTAATCTGTAACATTGGATTAGGTCAATCTTCAGCTGGAGCCGCATCATTAAATAGCTTTATAGAAATTGATGAGTTTGATAATATTCCAAATGTATTTACTCCCAACGGTGACATGATTAATGATACCTTCTATGTTGAGCAAAATGATGCACTTGTATCATTTTTAATCTTTAATCGTTGGGGAAATAAATTGTACGAATGGGAATCTGGTGAAGTTCGTTGGAGCGGAGTTAATGATAGTGGTAAAACAGTCGAAGAAGGCGTTTATTTCTATTCTATGAATTATAAAGGATGTGGAGAGATTTTAAACAAAACAGGTCATATTACTTTGATAAGATAGCAAAGTAATAATTATGAACAAATATGTAATAATTTCGTTGTGCATCTGTTTGCACAATATGTCTTTTTCTCAAACAAATTGGAGAAAAGGAGGCAATAACGCGACTGGGATTGGAGGCCCAGTAATCGGCACGAATGCTACCTGGAATGCTCCTCTAAATTTTGTCACCAACGGCATACAACGAATGTCAATCAGATCAGGTTTCGGACCTCTATCTGGCTATATTGGAATAGGGAACAACTTTAGCAACCCTCAATCACCTTTACATGTGCAAGGGAGTGGTAATTTTTCTAATTTAGGCTGGACACGAGGCATAACCTTATCAAACTTTGGTGCATTGACATTCTCTAATACAGGTATTCCTGGAGTTAATAGTTCTTTCTTCATGGGAGCACCTTCTAATACTCCCCAAGGAGATTTTTACTTTGGAACTGTACCGACAATAGGCGGAGGCCCTGTCAAATATGCGTATAAAACGTTCACTCCCAACCCTATTTTGGTAATTCGTTCTACAAAT